>FKKE01003866.1_pt2 | contig 45713 bp, 49 predicted proteins | sample 1106331 | NCBI WGS metagenome assembly FKKE01 (sample SAMEA3931202, study PRJEB13176) | freshwater metagenome | biome: Drinking water system; feature: drinking water; material: freshwater | place: China | collected 2013-02-06
ATTTTCGGGGTCCATTTTTATAAAAAGAACTGAGCAAGGATTTACATTTAAATCTGAAGTAACCGATTTACATGGAAAGAAATTGACTGAAGAGAACAAATAGACAAAAAATATCTCTACCATAAAAATAGATTTGCTTCTATGCCCCACATTGCCGTCCCGCCAACGTGTAACAAACCAAAAGCCATTTACGAGGACGCAAACGGCTGCATTTTCTTTCCCGATGAGTCTCCTCCAGCCTTTTTAAATGAGAAATATAAAGAAACTAAGAGGGACTCATCGGATACGACGAGTCCCTTACATAATTAATGAATTTAAAGTTTTTAACCAGCCGGAGACTCGTCGTCAAAGTCAGCTCGGTTTTTGGTAACCATCACATGACTACCCTATTTGTAGTATTGTCTCCCGGTAATAGTTTGGTTAATTTTATTTACGGCATTGTAATGCTCTGCTTATGAAAGTTAAAAACCGGAAGACCTGGAAGAATTCTATAAAACATGAAAAGGCACAACCTGTTCAATTCATCAAAACGGGAGATGTTGCTGAACTTTCAATGATCATTAATGATGCACGGTTAAATGGATTTCCAATTAAAGCAGTTGGCAGCGGTCATTCCTTTAATGATATTGCCTGCAGCAATGGGTATATGGTTGATATCAGTGAAATGAATAAACTGCTGGAGCTTCCTTCTTTTATCAGATCATCAAATAAAAAACTGGTGCAGGTTGAAGCAGGGATCACTATACGTCATTTGAACAATGAACTGGATAAGCTTGATCTTTCGGTAATAAATCTTGGTGGTATCGATCATCAAACCATCGCCGGGGCCATTGCTACCGCCACACATGGCTCAGGCATCGGCCTGCAGGCTATTCATGGCATGGTTCGTTCCATGCTGCTGGTAGCAGGAGATGGAAAAATTTACCGGATAGAACCAGCCAATGGCATTTCGGATCCAGCTGTACATAATGAGCCCGGCGTTGTGCTTGTACAAAATGATGATGATTTTAATGCGGTACTTGTATCATTGGGTTGTATGGGAATTATCTCTTCCTATATCCTTGAAGTAGCCGATATGTATTGGTTGAAAGAAAGTAAGACAATGTGTAAATGGTCAGAGATAAAACCAAAATTGCTTGACAAGAGTTTGCTGAACGAAGCACGGCATGTAATGGTGCTTGTAAATCCGTATGAAACCAAAGGCGATCATAATTGTTTGGTCACCCGTATCAATATTACCAGCGATAAACCACAAACCTGGCTGGAAAAGGTAAGAAGTCTTGCCGCCCGTAAATGCAGTGAGAGGCGCATAGTTTACTGGTATGCCCGGCTGAAATTCTGGTTATTCTCAAGAAGCACTCCCAAACTGATCGACCGTTCGATCAAAAGCCTGCGTGACGAAAGTTATATTAACAAAGCCCATTTTGTATTGTACCAGGGTTCTGAGTTTGTTAAGGAAAGAGCTTTTGATGCGGAGTTTGCTTTTGATATCAATGCTGATCATGTCAGCATCATTGAAAAAATATTTGAAACAACAAAACATTTTAAAGAGAAAGGAAAGATATACATGACATCACCGGTAGGAATGCGGTTTGTAAAATCATCAGATGCTTTTCTTGCACCGGAATACAAGCGGGATATCTGTTATATTGATACCCCTTTTTTGCAAGGGACAGTTGGAGCTGATGAATTACTCGAAGCACTCCAGGACCTGATGTTCGCAGCTGGCGGATTTCCACACTGGGGTAAAAAGAACAGCCGGCTATCAGCACATCCCGCTGTTATTGCTAAAACCTTTCCTAAACTGGAGACATGGAAAATGATACAGAAAAAATATGACCCAGCTGGTTTATTTGCTAATAACTATACAGCAAGATTCTTACTTACAGGAAATGATTAAAAAATATTGGCCTAAAGACTGTCGTAACATTGTTTTAAACATATTTACAAAAGGGATATTCTTGTGATTTGATTATGAAATAATATAATTTTATATTTCAATTCTACCATCACGGAAAACGTTGCAGTTAATATAGATAACTATCCTTTTCTCAAAAATACAGGTGAGATCGGTCAGCTTATAGCTGAAAAAGACTGGTCTAAAACTTCCATTGGTAAGATTCATCAATGGCCTTTGAGTCTTCGGATAACCGTTTACAATATTCTTCACTCCTCTTTTCCCATGTTTCTTTTTTGGGGAGAAGAGTTTCTTTGTTTTTATAATCAAGCCTTTCGCCCCAGTCTTGGTACAGAAGGAAAACATCCTGCTATTGGCAAAAAAGCTATTGTGGTCTGGGGTGAGATATGGCTTATCATCGGGCCTTTATTACAAAAAGTTTTTATTACCGGCGAGGCCGTGATGTTTGAGGACAGATTGGTTCCATTTTACCGCAATGGTAAAGTGGAAGATATTTACTGGACCTTCACTTATAGTCCCGCATTAGGTGATAATGATAAGATCTGCGGTGTACTGGTAACCTGCATGGAAACCACAAAACATGTTATGGCAGCAAAGGAAAACGGAAATGCTTAATTATTTCTTCAAATGAAAATATCAGCTGAACAGGTTGCCGGGAATGTTTTCACCCTGGAAACAGCAACCGGTATAAGATCTTTAGGATTTCACTCTTGTAAGTTTCATTTCGCCAAATTGATTTTTTATGAGGATCTCATTCTCATTAATAATTTCCCCGGTACTTTCAACAGTGGTACCATTAAAAGTGATGGAATAAGAAATTTTATTACCATCAATCCTGCCATTCTCTAATTGCATCTCGCCATATTGTGACTTCAATGTTCCTTTCAAATCTTTTCCTTCTGCTTTAAACGTGTAATTCAGTTCAAGGGTGCCGTTAGGTGTTTCCCTTATACCTTTCCAGTTGCCATCAATATTGGTTTGTGAAAATGCAGTAAAGCTTACTGCAAGAAATAATAAAATGAAAAAGTATTTCATAAATTTTTTTTGTTTAGCCAAATATATGAATTGAGTCTGAAAATAATCAGATCCAATATTCTTACCAGTCATATAAATAGCAAGTTCCGGGTTCTTTACCGTGATTAACTTCGGTTCATTGCAAGCCAAATTTTTTAAAATGAAAATTGTAAACTGCACAATTGCTGATGTTGATACCATCTTGTCTCTTTATCAGTCAGCAAGAGATCTTCAAACAAAAAAAAAGATGGTGGTATGGCCCGAGTTTGAGAGATCATTTATTGAAAAAGAAATTCATGAATATAGACAATGGAAATTATCGATCGAAGATGTTATTGCATGTAACTGGGCAATCACCTTTAACGATAAAGAGATCTGGGGAGAAAAAGATAAAAATGATTCCATCTATATTCATCGCATTGCTACTAACCCAACAATGCGTGGCAACAGGTATATAGATAAAATTGTAGAATGGGCCGTGAATTATGCAAAAGAAATGGGGAAAAATTTCATTCGATTAGATACGTTGGGAAACAATACAAAACTGATTGAACATTACACTTCAGCTGGTTTTGAATTTTTAGGAATTGTCAGGTTAATAGATGTGGCAAATTTGCCCGGTCATTATCACAAAGAACCGAATTGTTGTCGTTTTGAAATAAAGCTCATATAAAAAAAGATGGCCGCCTTTTACAGCGGCCATCGTTATATTACACTATTCGAATTAATCATCCCTTTTCACTTTCTTTTCACCTGTTTCCCCATCTATTTTAATTTTAGTATCACCATTTTTAATTTTGATGTCACCGTCTTTCTCCACTTTCTTTTTATACTCTGCATCATCATTTTTTATCTTATAATCCCCATCATCATATTTATATTTTCCATTTCCCAACTTTACTACATGCCCATTGATCACTTTACCGGTAGGGCCGTAGATGGTGTCTTTGGTTCTGGTATCCACATAAATTTCCACAGGCTCTCTTGTATCCTTTCTTACCATCAATCCCGTTTTCTCATCTTTCTCCAGTTCTACTCCATCACCATTACTTAGGTCAAGATACCTGTCCTGGGGTTTGCAAGAAGTCCAAAAACCAACAGTAACAAAAGCTGCAATTACTACAAAAATTGTTTTCATTTTAATTATTTTTTTGTTTACGATACAACAATACACTTACAATATCAGGCCAAAAATCAGCAGGCAAGCATTCATGCTGTTAAAAGATCCCCGGCGTGGAATTGTTTCCACACTTATTACCCGTATGGTTGGTAATAAAAAATTATGAGGTAGCAAATATTAATTGTACCTTAATTGCACTTCACCAAAACCTACGATCATGAATACTAAAACTGCTGCCATCATTATTGGTATTGTTTTTCTTGCTGTTGGTGCCCTTGGATTTGTATCCAACCCAATTGTTGGATCATCGGCTGATGCAATTTTTCACACAGATCAAACGCATAACATTGTCCATATTGCCAGTGGGGCATTGTTCTTATTGATAGCATTGGCTGCACCGGGCTCCGCTGCCGGTTTTTTAAAGCTTTTTGGCATTGTTTATTTAGGACTTGGTATTTATGGAGTGGCTACCATGGGAGATGAAGCCATTAAAAAGCTATTAGGATTTCTGCATGTGAACAAAGCTGATAATTATTTACACATTGGACTTGGCCTGGTTATTTTTCTTGCCGGTACACTCAGAAGACCAAGGTAAAAAGAGATATACTGTCAATACAGGTCAGTAACCCGGTTAGCGTTTTTTCTATTCATTATCTTCACTTATCAAAGTACGATAATGAGGCTGCTGTCAGTCAGGGAAATTCAACAAAGTGATATCGACCCCTTAAGCAATTATTGGTTCAGGTCTGATCCACAGTTTTTGATAAATATGGGAGTTGATCTTTCCAAAATGCCAACCCGTGAGCAATGGGAGAATATGCTGAAAGAGCAGATCAGCCAACCTTATCTGGAAAAACAATCCTATTGCATTATTTGGCTGTTTAATGAAGAACCCATCGGGCACTCCAATATCAATCGTATAATTTTTGGAGAAGAAGCCTATATGCATTTACATATCTGGAAATATGATAAGCGGGCCAAAGGCCTGGGTTTACAATTTGTAAAAATGACCCTGCCTTATTTTTTTAAGAATATGCAATTAAAAAAAATTTGTTGTGAACCTTATGCATTGAATCCTGCACCTAATAAAACAGTGGAAAAACTCGGTTTTGATTTTATAAAAGAATATATCACGGTGCCGGGATGGATAAATTTTGAACAACCGGTAAAGCATTGGGAACTTACTTTAGAAAAGTTCAATTCACTTATGCAGAAGGTTAATATATAAACGCTGATTAAAAAATTTGCTTGTTGTCTATTGCCCATTGTCTTTTGTGCCCTGGCCTTGTTCCTTTAAAATCTCTATCTTCCCATTCTAAAATTTTTTATATGCAATTAAAACGACATGCCTTTATTTTCGCAGCAATCATTATATGCAATCAAATTTTAGCACAAAAAGACCCAAAGACCACCGAAGTATGGACACCCGTACCCGGTGTGGTTACACCGGGAAAAACAAATACTGATGCACCATCGGATGCAATCATACTCTTTGATGGCAAGTCTGTTTCCGGATGGCAGCATAAAAATGGTAATGAAGCAAAATGGACTGTTGCCGATAATGCAATGACAGTAAAACCCGGCACGGGTGATATACAGAGCAAACAAAAATTTGGTGATTGCCAGTTGCATATTGAATGGAGAGTAACTCCTGATGTAACAGGCGATGGTCAAAACCGTGGCAACAGCGGCATATTTTTAATGGGCCGTTATGAGGTACAGGTGCTGGATAATTATAACAACATAAATAAAACGTATGTGAATGGCCAGGCTGCTAGTATTTATAAACAACATCCGCCATTGGTAAATGCTTGCAAAGCTCCCGGTGAATGGCAAACTTATGATATCATATTTACGGCACCGCGTTTCAGTGAAAAAGGACATGTGATAGAGCCTGCACGCATCACTGTGCTGCATAATGGAGTTTTGGTTCAAAACAACTCGATTATCTGGGGCAATACTGTTTATATCGGCTCGCCTACGTATGAAAAACATGAAACAAAAGAGCCGCTCATCATACAAGATCATGGAAATACCACCAGCTTCCGTAATATTTGGATAAGAGAATTATAATTTTAAAAATAAATTATGCAAAAGTTTTTTGTTTTGCCTTTACTGTTTGCAATGCTGTCATGTGTTGCGCAAAAGCCCAGTGGTGAAACTGTTTTCCGCCATGTGAATGTGATACCGATGACAGAAGAAAAAGTGTTGAAAGATCAGGATGTTGTTATAAAGAATGGAATCATAAAGGCAGTGGGGAATTCAGGTACGGTAAAGTTTGCAAAAGATGCCCGTATTATTGAAGCAAAAGGAAAATATCTGATCCCCGGGCTTGCCGAGATGCATGCCCATGTTCCGCCTACTGATGACATTGAAGCTATGAAAGATGTATTGGGTCTTTTTCTGAATAACGGAGTTACCCTGATCCGTGGCATGCTGGGCCATCCCAAACACCTGGAATTACGAAATATGCTTGAAAGGGGTGAGATCATAGGGCCGCATTTTTATACATCGGGGCCATCATTCAATGGCAATAGTGTAAAAACCCCTGAAGCTGCCATGCAAATGGTAAAAGATCAGAAGAAAGCCGGCTATGATTTTTTGAAACTTCATCCGGGTCTTACAAAAGAAAATTTTGATGCAATAGCAAAGACGGCTGATGAAAACGGAATTCCATTTGCCGGCCATGTGTCTCTTGATGTAGGTGTGTGGAGAGCAATAGAAGCAAAGTATGCATCTATTGATCACCTTGATGGTTTTATTGAAAGTCTTGTACCGGGGGCTGAAAATATGAAACAGGAAGAGATGGGTTCTTTTGCCATGTTCATTGCAAAAAATGCCGATGAGAAAAAAATCCCGGCACTGATGAGTGCATTAAAAGAAAAAAATATTTGGATAGTGCCAACCCAATGTTTGGCAGAACGCTGGTTCTCTCCTGATAAAACAGCTGAAGCATTTGCTGCCGAACCTGAAATGATCTATATGAAAGAGGATATAATAAAGAATTGGGTCAATAATAAAAAAAATCTAATGGCAAACCCAAAGTACAAAGCTGATGATATAAGAAAATTCATTGCATTAAGAAGGAAATTAATTTATGAATGTCAGAAAAACGGGGTGGGCTTATTGCTTGGCAGTGATGCGCCACAGGTATTTGATGTTCCGGGTTTTTCAGTTCATCATGAATTGAAATATATGGTTGATGCCGGGCTTACACCTTACCAGGCTTTGCAAAGCGGTACGGTTAATCCTGCAAAATATTTTAACCGTACTGATTTAGGATTGATAAAACCCGGTTATATTTCAGATTTGGTTTTACTCGATGCTGATCCGCTGGAGAATATTGAAAACACAAAAAAGATAGCGGGGGTGATGAGAGGAAATAATTGGTTTGCAAAAGATATAATAACCGCTAACTTAAAAAAAGCCGAGAAACCAGGATCATTTTAATTTTCTTTCAGCAATCCTTCTACAATTGCTATAAAGATCTTAGTGTACTCTTCAAAATATTTTTTTGTACCTGGCCCATAGAACACACTGTGTATCTCACTTACATTTCCTTTTTTATCCAAAAAAATGCTAGTAGGGAAAGAACGAATCGGGGTTAACTGGGGCAATGTTTTTTCCGTTTTTTGTTCATCAGTGGAAGTTACCCCGGTAATAAGCATAGGGTATTGTACATTGAATAGTTTTTGAAACTTTCTCAGGCTTTTTACAGAACGATCCCAATCTGTTGAATACTCATACGCCAATGAGACCACTTCAACTCCTTTGCTTCTGTATTTATTATAAAAATCACTCAGGAATTTTGTTTCATCTAAACAATTGGGGCACCAGCTACCCATTATCTGTACTACAACAACCTTATTTTTAAACCGTTCATCGTTTATTGAAACAGGCTTTCCTTCCAGGTCTTTGAAAGTAAAGTTCAATTTGCTTTCTCCCTCTCTTAATTTTGTGGGTTGTTCCTGCACGGGTTCTTTTGCATTTTTATCTTTTATGGCTACCCAGGTTTCTTTTCCGTTATACCCCGAATAAAAAACGCCCCCGGTAATTCCATTTGCACCTGCGATTTTTGCATAAAAAGTATATGCATGAGCGCCATCAAAAGTTGAGAGCTTCAATGAATCCCCGGTAACAATCCCTTCTAAAAAGCGATAATCACCACTGGGAGTTATAAAACTACCGGTAAGCTTGTCGCCATTTTGTTCAAATTCAGCTAATGCTTTTCTTGGTGTTCCGTTCCCTCTTGTAATGGTTACATCCCATTTGCCACTGATATTGAACTTTGCCTTGCCCTGGTTTTTTACAAACCTTGAGTTTTGATTGGGTATTGCATAAAAAGGCCAATACTGAAAATCTCCACTTGTACCTTTTATCCATGTTCCCTGCAGGCTTCCATCTGCATTTCTTTTTGTTTTAAAAGTGGATTCAAAAGCTGGCATGGAAAAATTTACTGAATCAGTCGTGATCATAACAGGGCTTATTCGTATTCTTTCATCTGCATTGATCACATAAAAAACAGTTTCGTTATTTTCTTTTACCACCTGTAAATTAAAAACAACAGTGTTGCTGTCTTTTCTTACAAGGTATGCACGGTAATTAGTAGATAAATTCCTTTGTGCTATTACCGAAGAAAAAAAGAATACCAGGCTGAATATCAAAGTAAATTGTTTCATCAGGTGTATTTAAATATGCAATATCGTTAAAAGACAAAAAAACCTGCCAAAAAGTTGGCAGGCCTGTTAAATGCTTTACCCAATAAATGACAACCTATCTCGTATCTGCCTTTAAAGTATGATGGTTAGGCTGATAATTTTCTTTTCGTAAAATGCTTAACACATCCTTCTCCAGGCTAATCTTTGGGAACTCGATAATACGGCCGATCTCTGTACCATTTTGCGAAATTATTATTGTTGGTACACGAACGATGTTCCTGCCGATTTCTTCATGCTGCGGACTTTTTTTAGTAAGAGAATCCTGGTTACCAACCATTATAAGTGTAAGATCGTTTTCAGGAAAATTCAGGCAATCGAGTATTTTCAAAATTCTTGGCACTTCTCTTTTGCTATCGCCACACCATGTGCCCAAAAAAACGGTAATAGTTTTGCCCGCAAGCAAAGGCCGGATAAAATTACAGGTAAATGAATCCACAGGATATGAATCGTAATTAGGTTTGAACCAATCAACAAATGGAGCTTGTAACAATGTTACTCTTGAACATTTTCCCAATAAATTACCACTGGCATCTTTCTGTATTTGATTTATGAAGCCCTCAGAAGAATTTATTTGACCCGCAGAGTAAGTGCTTATAGTGAATAATGTTATTATTAATATAATGCAATATGATCTCATGATTAAAAAGTTTATAATGATAAAAATGGTTGGCACACATAGCCAACAGTCCATACTTATACAACTATCATCATAGCTGAATAAGGCGACAACCTGGAGGTTGCCTTTTGATTATTGAATTGTGACAACTTAAGTGATAGGAGGTTGAAAGGGAGCTTCTATAAAGCTTTCCCTTAATGAGGAGATATATTTTGCAAAACTTTTCTTCAATACAATAATAACCGGTGAAACTGTTATTAAAAGTTTAGGTGTGAATTCATTCAATTTTTCATGCAAAGTGATCTTTGATTCATCATTATTTGCATTGGCATCATCATGCTGATTGTATATGGAGATAAGATGATCGTCGCAATCGCAATCAGGATCATTGAATACAATTTCTGCCTGCCATTTACAATAAATATAGCTGGCAACTTTTCCAAACTGAAGGCTGATGAATACGGCGATAAGTAATATGGATGATACTGTTCTGCGCATCCTGATCCTAAATTAATAATTAATCGGCTACCCGTACAGGAATTACAAGCTTAAGTTTTTCCCACATAAATAAAATGTTCCCTTCTTTTTGAGCCCACTGGTCGATATCATACATCAATCTCTCTTGTTTATGATCTAATGTATCGGGTTTTATTTTCATTCTCAGCAGATCATCTTCCTGTTTATACTCATCAGCAAGATGCTGTTTCCAGTTTTTGTTAAGGATAATTATCCATTCTTCTTTTCCCGGGATAGTGAAAAAAGCATATTTACCAGCTGGTATTTTCTTATTATCAATAATAAAATCCCTGTTGCTTTCAATATTTGTAGCATCATGGGCACCGGCTACCCATACCTGGTCATAAGGCACTAACCCGCCCCAAATAACACGGTCACGAACTGCAGGGGAGTGATAATGAATTGTGAACTTCGCCGGCCCAATCTTGTTTTCAACGTACGCCTTAGTGCTTTTTTTAATTGTATCTGTAGTCCCTGGGCTTGTTTTAGAAATAATTACAGCATCATGGACATGAACATGCTCTTCTTCCTTACAGGAAATAAATATAAAGCCCAAAAAGGTGATAAGTAATAAATACTGGTTCATACATTAATTTTTTAGGTTTTGTAACATATCTGTTGTCATGGCAGCAAGATCATAGTCTTCTTTCCACCCCCAATCTTTTCTTGCCACTGAATCATCAATACTTTGGGGCCAGCTGTTTGCAATAGTTTGCCTGTAGTCGGGTTTATAAGAGATTTTAAACCCGGGAATATGCTTCTTTATTTCTGCAGCTATTTCATTTGGCGAAAAACTCATAGCGGAAATATTATAAGAAGTTCTTACCGATATCTTATCAGCCGGTGCTTCCATTAATTCAATCGTTGCCCTGATAGCATCAGGCATATACATCATAGGTAAATAAGTATCCTCTGATAAAAAACATTCATATTTTTTTTCTTCCAATGCTTCATAAAAAATTTCAACAGCATAATCGGTAGTACCCCCACCGGGTGGAGATTTGTATGATATCAAACCAGGATAACGAAGACTTCTTACATCAACACCGAATCGCTGGTAAAAATAATTGCACCAGAATTCCCCGGCATATTTACTGATGCCATAAACTGTTGTAGGTTCAATTATGGTTTGCTGGGGGCAATTCTTCTTAGGACTTGTTGGGCCAAACACAGCAATGGATGAAGGCCAATACACTTTATGCAATTTTTCTTCTTTTGCAATGTCAAGCACATTCAATAATCCCTGCATATTTAAATTCCAGGCAAGCCCGGGATTCTTTTCACCTGTAGCCGAGAGAATGGCCGCTAAATGATATATCTGGGTAATTCCCTGGCGTATGACCTGAACATGAAGCATTTCCTTATTCATCACATCCATACTCACATAAGGGCCTGTGCCTTCCAATAAGGGGTTTTGCTCACGCAGATCAGAAGCTACTACATTGGTATTGCCATAAATTTTTCTAAGCGCCAATGTCAATTCCACTCCTATTTGACCCGATGCTCCAATGACAAGTATCTTTTCTTTTACCATACATAAAAATAAGACACAAGATAAATAAAAGGACAAGGCAAAATACATATACAAAGCCAGCGCCTTGCACCTTGAACCTTGTGTCTTACATTTGCTTGCTATGGAAAAATTTTTAAAAGACCTGTTTGCAGATCAACAATATGATGAGAAAAATTTTTTTTTGATCGCCGGGCCCTGTGTGGTTGAAAGTGAAGAACTGTTGATGGAGATCGCTGATAAAGTATTTTCCATTTGTAAAAATCTTGGTATTCCTTATATCTTCAAAGCATCATACAGAAAAGCAAACCGAACCAGTGGGTCTTCATTTACAGGTATTGGAGATGAACTTGCATTGGGTATTATCAATCATGTAAAGAAAAAATTTTCATTACCCGCTACAACAGATATTCATGCAAAAGAAGAAGCGGTATTAGCTGCACAGCATGTTGATGTTTTACAAATTCCGGCTTTTCTTTGCCGGCAAACAGATCTTTTAGAAGCAGCCGCTAAAACAGGACAAATAATAAATGTAAAAAAGGGGCAGTTCGTAAGCGGAGAAGCGATGAAGTTTGCGGTTGATAAAATAAAAAAAGCAGGCAATGATAAAATAATACTCACCGAAAGAGGAACCACATTCGGTTACCAGGATCTTATTGTTGATTATAGAAATATACCCGTTATGCAGTCACATGCTGTTCCTGTGGTAATGGATTGTACACATAGCTTGCAGCAACCAAATCAATCAGCAGGGGTAACTGGTGGCAATCCCCAAATGATAGAAACAATTGCAAAAGCAGCCATTGCAACTGGTGCTAATGGGTTGTTCATTGAAACACATCCCAATCCTGCTGTTGCTAAAAGCGATGGAGCCAATATGCTTAAGTTAGAGCTACTGTCTCCCCTTCTTGAAAAATTAATTAAAATCCGCAAAGCGATCATTTAAAATAAAAAAACCCGGCTCATGAGCCGGGTTTCGTATATTAAATAAAATAAATCAGGCATTCACTTTTCCTTTCACTTTAGCAATTACTTCTTCCGCAATACCAGCAGGAGCTGGTGAATAATGGCTGAATTCCATGGTTGATGAGGCACGGCCAGAGCTTAATGAACGAAGCTGCGTAACGTATCCAAACATTTCACTTAAGGGAACTTTTGCTTTAATAACCTGTGCACCGGCACGGCTATCCATTCCTTCCAGCATTCCTCTTCTCCTGTTCAGGTCTCCGGTTACATCACCCATGTACTGATCAGGAGTTACTACTTCTATTTTCATTATCGGCTCAAGCAATACAGGTTTTGCTTTTCTTGCTGCCTCGCGGAAGCCAGCTCTTGCACACAATTCAAATGACATTGAATCGGAGTCAACTGCATGGAAGCTTCCATCAAATACACGGATCTTCATATTGTCAACAGGATAACTTGCTAAAACACCAGTGCCCATTGCCTGCTCAAATCCTTTTTGAATGGCAGGAACAAATTCACGGGGAATCGATCCACCAAACAGATCGTTTACAAATTGATAGTGCTTATCCGGATTTTCCGCTTTCCAATCTGCATCTACTGGTCCCAATTCAAAAACTATATCTGCAAACTTTCCACGACCACCGGTTTGCTTCTTCAAGGTCTCACGATGTTCAACAGTAGCCTGGAACGCTTCTTTATATGCAACTTGTGGTGCACCCTGGTTCACTTCTACTTTGAATTCCCTTTTCATCCTGTCCACAATGATCTCCAAATGCAATTCACCCATTCCTGAAAGAACGGTTTGTCCGGTTTCTTCATCTGTCTTTACTCGAAGCGTTGGATCTTCTTCAATGAGTTTTGCAATTGCCATACCCATTTTATCAACGTCTGCCTGGGTTTTTGGTTCTACAGCCAAAGAAATTACCGGCTCTGGAATAAACATGTTCTCAAGTACTATCGGATGACTCTCATCACAAAGTGTATCGCCTGTTTTAATCTCTTTAAAACCAACTGCTGCTGCAATGTCACCTGCTTCAATGAAATCAATCGGATTTTGTTTATTAGCAAACATCTTCATGATGCGGCTGATACGTTCTTTCTTACCACTTCTTACATTCAATACATATGAACCAGCATCAAGATGACCTGAATAGCAACGGAAGAACGCAAGACGACCAACAAAGGGGTCGGTCATTATCTTAAATGCAAGGGCAGCAAATGGCTCTTTTGCATCCGGATTACGGACCAGTTCTTCACCGGTGTCAGGATGTGTTCCTTTGATGGCTTCCACATCAACCGGTGAAGGCAAATAACGACAAACAGCATCAAGTGCAGTTTGCACACCTTTATTTTTAAATGAAGAACCACAAAGCATCGGAACGATACTCATGTCGATCGTTGCTTTGCGAATAGCCTCATGAATTTCATCTTCACTAATTGAATCCGGATTATCAAAGAATTTTTCCAATAATTTATCATCATATTCAGCAACTGCTTCTACTAATTGTGCTCTCCAATCTTTTGCTTCATCAAGCATATCAGCAGGAATATCTATTTCATCGAAAGTCATTCCCTCTGTTTCCATATGCCAGATAACACCTTTCATTCTGATAAGGTCAACAACACCTTTGAAATCATCTTCCGCACCAATTGGTAATTGAAGAGGAACTGCTTTTGAACCCAGCATTTCACGAACCTGCTTAACCACATTTAGAAAGTCAGCACCTGCACGGTCCATTTTATTTACAAAACCAATACGGGGCACATTGTAGCGGTTTGCCTGGCGCCATACGGTTTCAGATTGTGGTTCTACACCATCAACAGCGGAGAACAAGGCGATCAACCCATCAAGAACTCTCATTGAACGTTCTACTTCTATAGTAAAGTCAACGTGACCCGGCGTATCAATGATATTAAAATAATAAGGCTTAGTGTTCGGAGTATTCTTTCCTTTATCAGTAGGGAAATTCCATTTACAGCTAACTGCAGCAGACGTAATGGTAATACCTCTTTCCTTTTCCTGCTCCATCCAGTCTGTAGTAGCTGCACCTTCGTGCACCTCACCAATTTTATGGATCATACCGGTGTAGCGAAGGATACGTTCTGTAGTAGTGGTTTTGCCGGCATCGATGTGAGCCGCAATACCAAAGTTTCTTTGAAATTTTAAGTCTGCCATGTGATTTTTCCCTTTATAAATTTGGAGGCGCAAAAGTAGGAAGAAAAAGCCATCATGCAAGCAATTGTAAGAGGGAAGTTTTCCAGATGGTTTTCCTAAAAATCAAATAGTTAAACAAACTTTGACTGATAATCTTAAAAAATTAAAGCCACCCGGTTGGATGGCTTATTTATCAAATCAATTTTCTCACACATTATACTTTGAAGTGGGCAAAAGCTTTGTTTGCTTCAGCCATACGATGTGTGTCTTCTTTCTTTTTAAAAGCAGAACCTTCACCTTTTGCTGCGGCTACGATCTCAGCGGCAAGCTTATCTGCCATGCTGCGACCATTTCTCTCACGGCTATAGCGGATTAGCCATTTCATACTTAAAGAGATCTTTCTGTCAGGACGAACTTCCGTAGGGATCTGGAAAGTAGCTCCCCCGATACGACGGCTGCGAACTTCAACAGATGGAGTAACGTTTGCCAATGCTTTTTTCCAAACATCATAGCCATCTTCACCAGTTTGCTTTGCTACTTTATCAAGAGCATTATAAAAAGTAAGGAAAGATGTACTCTTTTTGCCACTCCACATAATGTTGTTCACAAAACGGGTAACCAATTTGTCGTTGAACTTTGGATCTGGCGCTAAGGGTAATTTTTTTGCTTGTGCTTTACGCATGATGAAATTTACTTTATACTAATTATTTTTTTGTTGCTTTTTCTCTTTTGGTTCCGTATTTAGAACGGCTTTTTTTCCGGTCTTTTACACCTGCTGTATCAAGAGAACCCCGAACAATATGATAACGTACACCCGGAAGATCTTTCACACGGCCGCCACGGATCAATACGATAGAGTGTTCCTGTAAATTGTGCCCTTCACCCGGGATGTAAGCGATAACTTCTACTTTATTTGTCAAGCGAACTTTAGCTACTTTTCTAAGAGCTGAGTTAGGTTTTTTGGGAGTAGTTGTATAAACCCTTGTACATACACCACGGCGCTGAGGACAGCTATCCAAAGCTCTTGACTTGCTTTTTGCTTTAATGATTTCTCTTCCTTTGCGGACTAATTGTTGAATTGTAGGCATTCCAGACCTTTTAAATTGATTCCGGGGTTTATTTCCCGAAAGGGGGGCAAAGGTAGGGGAATAGCTGATAATTATGAAGTGTAAATATGATAATTTTTTACACTCTTTTCATTTAGAACAAATGCCTGGTGGCGGTTGCCCTGAAAAAAATAATGGCTGTAAAAGAATTCTTTACAGCCAGCTTTTAATGATCATGCCCACCCATCATCTAAACTTTCCACATCCAGTTGTATCTGTCTTCCCTCAGGCCTTCCTTGATGTCGGTCATCCATTTCTTAAGAGCAGGCCCAGCTGTCCATTTCTCTACATCAAAAAGCATGGCAAAATCCTTATACTTTAATTCCTTGATCAAAGAAATAGTGGCTGCAGTGCCGGTGCCGAAGGCTTCTACATGCTGGCCAGCTTTATAGGCTTCAATGATCTCATGAATGCTGACCGGCCTTTCTTCTACCTGGTATCCCATTTCAGTTAATAAGGTCATTGCACTTGCACGGGTTACTCCATCAAGTATCGTTCCACTGGTAAGATCAGGTGTGATAGCTTTATTCCCGATAATAAAAAATATATTCATAGTACCACATTCCTGTACATAGTTATGCTCAAATGCATCTGTCCATAAAACCTGGTCGTAACCTTGTTTTTTTGCTTGTGCAGTTGCATACATCGCTGCAGCGTAGTTGCCGGCTGCTTTCGCATAACCTACACCTCCTTCTACTGCTCTTACATATTTTTCTTCAACATAGATACGCATTGGCGCTGCATAGTAGGGACCTGTTGGACTAAGTATGATAAAAAATTTATAATTATCCGAAGGTCTTACACCGATAATCTCATCGGAGGAGATCATTACCGGTCTTATATAAAGAGAATAATCATGACGCTGGGGTATCCAGTTTTTATCCAGCTCAACTAATTTTCTCATTCCTTCCATAAACAATTCCTCAGGAACAGCTGGCATCTGCATTCTTTCTGCTGAAATATTAAAGCGTTTAAAATTTTCGTAAGGTCTGAAAATAGCCGCTTCACCTTTCTGATTTTTATACGCTTTGATACCTTCAAAAATGGCCTGGCCATAATGAAACACGGCTGCTGATGGACTCAAGAGTAATGGCTGATATGGTTTGATCTCTGCATATTTCCATTCGCCACCTTCAAAGTCCGCTTCAAGCATATGGTCTGTAAAGAAATGACCGAAAGGGATATTATCAAAGTTGATATCCTGTAATTTGCTTCTCTCTGCTTTAGTAATGTTAATGTCCATACTTGCAATCATAAATGTTTACATTTGAGCACAAAGAAACGAAAAAACGAACAGGTATTTGTAATAATTATTCTTAATTCATGAGCTTAAATTCTATAAAGTTTGAAACCACAGATATTGCTGCTCTTTTTAAAAATTCATTGGTAGAAATTGATGAAAAAAAGCTGGCTTCGCCAAAGGCCGGAGAAAAAATGATAAGTGTAAATGCTGGGCAAACAACACATGGCTGGAGGTACCTGGGTGAAAACAAAAAGAAAACCCTGATCGTAGTTCACTATGCGGATGAAGTTTATTTACCCGATAAACAATTAACGTTTCTAACAAAATTATTAGCAGCCTGTAATCTGAATCTTGCAGATGTGGCAATTATGAATTTTCATGATAAGCAATCAGCACAATTCAATGATATCATTAATTTTTTTGAACCGAGATCCGTATTATTATTTAATGTAAATCCGGCAACATTTGGAATGCCCATGAATTTTCCCGAATACCAGGTACAAGCATATAAAGATGCCCGGTTTGTTTTTTCCCCTGCCTTAGAAACCATTGAACCCGATAAAAATTTGAAAGCTAAATTATGGGGATGCCTTAAAAAGATCTACAATTTATGAGATTGCTCTTTGCCAGTAATAATCAACATAAGATCGAAGAACTCAAGACATTTTGTAAAAATGCATCCCAAAGCTACCCGTTTGAAATAGTTTCCTTAAAAGAAGCCGGTATTATTATAGACATTCCCGAACCACATGATTCTTTAGAAGAAAATGCTTCAGAAAAATCCTGGACCATATATAAGCTTACCGGCAAAAATTGTTTTAGTGAAGACACAGGTTTGGAAATTGAAGCACTCAATGGTGAGCCCGGCGTTAAAAGTGCACGATATGCCAGTGAAGCAAGATCTTTTAAGGATAATATTGAAAAGGTACTAACAAAGCTATCATCACATTCAAACAGAAAGGCAAGATTCAGGGCAGTGATCTCTTTGATAATTGATGGTAACGAAACCCTGTTTGAAGGTATTTGTCCGGGCAAAATAATTGAAATCCCTACGGGATTTGAAGGGTTTGGGTATGATCCGATCTTTGTTCCCGAAGGGAGCAACCGAACCTTTGCCGAAATGTCAATTGAGGAAAAAAATCATTTTAACCATAGAACAAAAGCGGCTGCCAAATTGGTCGCATATTTGCAAACTATGAAATTAAACTCTCAAATTTGAGTATATCAAGCAACCATAATATACCTGAAAGCGACTTAATCCAGGGTTGTATCAATGGCGAGAGGCGAATGCAGGAAGAACTGTATAACAGGTTCAGCTCAAAGATGTATACAGTTTGCCTTCGGTACGCAGGAAATGGTGAAGATGCCCAGGATATATTGCAAGATGGATTTGTAAAAATTTATAAAAACCTGAGCCGTTTCCGTGGCGAAGGTTCTTTTGAAGGTTGGATACGACGAATTTTTGTGAATACTGCTATCGAACACCTGCGACGCAAAACTTACCTCAAACCAATAGCCGAAAAAGAAGAGAATACAATCCCTTATAAAGAAAAGACAGCTCTTGACCGGTTAGGCGAAAAGGATATTTTGAATTTAATAAGACAATTATCGCCGGGTTACAGAACTGTGTTTAACCTGTATGTAGTAGAAGGTTATACGCATAAAGAGATAGGTGATATTTTAGGGATCAGTGAAGGCACAAGTAAATCACAGCTGGCAAGAGCAAGAATGATACTGCAGGATATGGTGATCAATTTCCTGGATGAGAAAGACAGAAAACAGAAGGTAGAATGAACCCAGAGATGCAAAAGAGACTGTATGAAATGGAAGTAACGCCGCCACAAGCGGTATGGGAAAAGCTTTCATTGAACATTGATGAGATCAATGAAGATAATCGTGTTGCCAAAAAAGTTTTGCATTCTGAGTTAATGCCGCCGGCAAGTGTTTGGAAAAAAATAGATTCAATAATAAATGTTGTTGAAGAAAAAATATCTGTAAGAAAAGCTCCGGTAATTAATTTCAGAAGACTTTCAGTTGCTGCGGTTTTTATTGCAGTAATAATAACCGGTTGGGTCCTCATCAGAAACAATAGCAGTAACAAAACAGGATTAGTTGAAACAGAAAATCCAGCGTCAAAAGAAAATTTAATTTCTACAAATACTTCAGCAAATAAAACAGAAGTTATAATTCCGGATAATGCCCAAATTGATCAATCAATTTCTACAACTGATGCCTCAACAAGCAATATCATTGTATCCAATACTTCCCCGATACAAGTTTTTAAAAATGGTAAGAAAAATAATCTTCCCAGCAGCAAAAATGATCTTTCAATTCAACCCACTTCAGTACAATTTGCGTCACTTAATGAACCATTAGAAAAAAGTTTTAATGAACCTATTGACGATCTTTCTTTGGTTACATCAAATCAGAACTATTTTACCATGGTGAATGCAAATGGAAGACTGGTTAAGATACCCGCTGAATTAGCTTCACTTGTTCCTCATCTGCAGGATAAACCTGTATCAGAAGATTATTACGAAGTAATGTTTGGCGAAGGCGCCTATTGGAAAGAAACCTTGAACGAATGGCGCAAAAAAGTTGCTTCAGCCCCCGGATCAACAGGCGATGCATTTACAAGTTTTGTAGAGTTGCTGAAAAACGTTCAGAACAGATAGTTTCATTACATTTATTGCAAATATTTTCAATGGCAAGAATTAAGATCGATCTGCCTGACAAATTCTGTTTTGTCACAAAGATCCCGGTACGTATCACAGATATAAATTTTGGTGGCCATGTTGGTAACGATACCATTCTTTCCATTATACACGAAACAAGAGCACAATTTTTTAAATATTGTGGATATGATGAATTGGATTTTGCCGGTGCCGGAACAATAATGAGTGATGTTGGCATTGAATATAAAACACAAACGTATTATGGTGATGAGATCATTGCTTCAATAGCTGTGGGAGAAATAACAAAAGTCGCCTTTGATCTTTTGTATAAGCTGGAGAAAAAAAGTACGGATGGCAAAACAATCCCTATTGCTTTTGCCAAGACCTGGATGGTTTGTTATGATTATGCATCAAAAAAAGTAACTGCTATTCCGGAAGCTGCACTCAAAAAGATCACAAGCCTGTAGGCTCTTCATCATTATTCCAGATCTGCCAATTCACTTCTGCCTGCTCTACAAGCATGTCATATCCATTCTGGATCAGTGCCCCATGCTCCTCACCTTTTTTCAAAAAAAGTGTCTTTGCAGGGTTATAAATAAGATCAAAAAGAAAGTGTTCTGGTGTAAGAAACTCGAAAGGTATGGGTGGTGCTTCCACTATATTTGGAAACATTCCTAAAGGAGTTGTATTAATGATAAGTTTATATTTTCCCATGATCGCCTTTGTCAATTGCTCATACGAATAGCTGTCAGCTGAAGGTTTGCGGGAAACATATTTATATTTTATATCAAATTTTTCAAAGACATATCTAACAGCCTTTGCAGAGCCGCCTGTACCAAGGATCAATGCATGGGAATGCAAAAAGGGATTCCAGGTTTTCTTTAGTGATTTCTCAAAGCCGGCTATATCCGTATTATAACCATATAGCTTTCCATTTTTAATTTTTATACAATTGCATGCTTTTATTTTTCTTACTAACGGTGAAGACTGGTATAGAAAAGGTATAATTTTTTCCTTATAAGGTATAGTAACATTCAGCCCTTCCAACCCGGATTGAGCCAGTATTCTTTTTACCTCGTCAATTGAAGCAATAGGGAAATTTTCATACGCACAATTGTCCAGGCCATCTCTTTCAAATTTTTCGGTGAAATATCTTTTTGAAAAAGAATGTGACAAAGGAAATCCGATTAAACCAAACAATCGCATCAGGCTTCTTCTTTATTCAGAAATAAATGAAAAGTATCGCCACGCAAACCCACTCTCATTGCTTCAAGGGGCAGCATTTCTGTTGGTGCAATATTGCCAAGATTTACATTACATCCGATCAATTCTATAAAATAGAGCTGTTGTGCTTTTTGCGGTGCCTCCCAAATGATCTTTTCTGCAGGTATCTGGGTTAAAATTTCCTGCACAAGGCCTTCTCTTACCTCACCGGAACCACGATAAATACCTACATTGCCTGCTTCCCTTGCTTCAGCAATTACATACGATGCTCCCGCATTTAGTTCGGCACGCATCAATTCAATCCATTTGTAAGGAGGAATGATATGTTCGGCATCTTTACTTCCCACCTCACTTAGTACCGTTCCATACCGGGTGAGTTTTTCTATATAACCACATTTTTCTGAATGAGGGATGGTAATTGAACCATCACTTACCTCCATATAACTAATACCATATTCTTTGCAAACAGCAATATAATCCTCAAACTGGTTCCTTATTAAAAATGCTTCGAATAAAGTGCCGCCAAAATATACGGGTATGTTATAAGACTGATATACTTCGATCTTTTCTTTCAGGTTTGGCGTAACGAAAGATGTACCAAAACCAAGCTTCACAATATCAACATGAGGATGAGAAACACTTAAAAAATTTTTAGCTTCATTAATGCTTAATCCTTTATCCATAACCATTGTTAAACCAAATGTCCTGGGTTTTTGATTGCGGTCAGGGATATTGCTTAAATTGAAATTCATAGTTGATCGTATTGAGTAGCCATTTACACAGCACAGTTATAGCACAATGGCGGCAAAAATAGGAAAGAATGTACAGAGTCCCGGACTGAACATTATCATGTGTTTTTATACTTTCAAATGCTATATAGACCGCTTTCTCTTGAATTTAGAAATTACATCAACCACACTATGATTTTGGAGAATAGATGGATTGAGTTCAACAAATTTCTTTACAAGTTTTGGGGAAGTTGTCATTGCATTTTCGAGCTGCAAAACAGCTTCTTTGGTTTTTCCCAGTGCGAATAGTATGGAACTTAAATAGTAAATGAATATGGGTTGTGTATTGAATATTTTGATTGCAGCCGTAACCTGTTCTTTTGCCTCTTCATAGTACATACCGGAATACAGGCATCTTACCAGGGCTTCCCAGCCTCTTTTATTTTTTGGACTTTGGCTTACTACTGCGGAAAAATAGTGAATAGCATCTTTATAAAACCCTTGCTTCATTTTACACTCCCCCATCAATAAATTATACTCAGTTTGATGTCTATGTATTTTTAAAGCGGTTTCAAGAAGCTTAACTGTACTTTCCCACTCTCCTTCATTAAAATAGGTGCAGGCGATCTTGTAATACAGTTTGCTATCATCGGGAGAAATATGCGAGGCTTTCCTGTAATGGAATCGTGCCTGTCCATTGTTATGAAGTTTATCATAACAATAACCAAGTGCTTCATAAATCAAAGATTCGGGCTTGGTAAGCTCTAATACTTTTTGTAATACCTCAATGGCCTCTTTATATTTTTTTAAGCGGATGTAAGCGTCACCCATATTGCGGTAGGCATAATCAAACTTTTCATTAATTGCAATAGAGTATTGGTATGCATCCACCGCTTTTTCATATAATTTGATTCCCTGGTAAGCTGCTCCAAGGTTGAACCAGGCAAGATCATTGTAAGGATATTCATCAATGATCTTTTGATGTAGCTTAATGCTTTCTTCGTTTCTGCCTGTAAAATCTGTCCAGAAACAGATCTTATAAAGTGCCTCTTCGTTATTTGGCTCCTGTTCGAGTATCAATTTCAAACAATCAAAAACTTTTTCGAATTCCTGGTAATCATCATACACATCAGCCAGCTCAAATAAAAGAGAAATTCTTTCCTCACCAGTAAATAAGCTTAAAGCTTGTTCAAGTATCTGAACGGCTTTTTCCTGTTTATCAAGAGCCAGGTAAGCATCTGTTTTTAAAATGTAAACATTGATATCGCCGCTATCGAGCATGGCAGCATGATCAAGCAGGCTTAATGCATCCCGGTATTTATGGGTGGCAATCAGAAGATCCGCCTTGCGGATGATCATTGTAGAAGAAAAGGGATATTGCTCCGCTCCCTTTTCAGCAGCCTCCAATGCACTGCTTATGTCCTCTTTTTCATCAAAATAGTCAATGAGTTTTTCGAAAGACTCTTCGTCGATGTAGGAGTGGCTACGGCCTTTTTTCAGATTATCATAACGCTTAAGAAGTTCCTGTAGCTCGCTGTTGTTTTTCCGGAGTGGATTTTCTTTCATGGTGTCAGGAGTTTATGGAAGTTAGAGATTTTTATAAAAACCGGCAACTTTTAATAACTTTTTCCTTTTTTATGCGTTAAATAAATGTAAAAAATGTTGATGGACGGTTGGTTTTATGATTATTTTTGTTTTTAAATTTGCTGAAGGATGAAGAGCTACAGGACAATACTAAAACAAATGCTAACGAGAAAGCTGACTACTTTACTCCTGGTTGGTTTATCGTTTGCCGCTTTCGCTACATTAGGTGATGGTAAAGCAAAAAAGAAAAATTCTTTATTGAATTCCAAACCTACAATCACTCCCGGTAAGTTTTCATTGAAATCAGGATACCAATATCGTGGTAGCCAGATCATCAGTCAAAAAAAAGATAATAACTCGTTTACACGTACTTCACTTGTTACCTATCAAAAAGGTAATATGACCTATATATTACCTGTTAAAACAATTATTCCGGAAAAGATCAAATTGAATGTGGGAATTCCTAAGATCAAGTAATATTCATCTCTACTTATTTTTCCCTGCTTGCTGCATTACTTTCTTCATACGTCATTACTCTGAAACCCGATTTTGGAAGTACAAATTTGGCTGCTGGCACAATTCCAAAATTTACTTTTGAAACTGTATAAGTAACTTTTAAACTACCGATGGTTGTTTCAAATTCCATAGCCAGACCGGGCAAAGATTTATATGCATATTCAAATTCCCTATTGTTTGCAACAAGATCTTTTGTGAAGTAAACAGTTATCGTAGTACCGTCTTTCATTGTACCAATTGCCTTTTGGCATTTATAATCCGCAATAGTTTTGTACTCTTCTTCATATTTAAATACTATCCCTTCATACTTTTTATTTGCATCCTTCCAGTTATCCGGAGTCATTGTGATCATATATTTCTGTTCGCCATATTCCTTTAAAACAGTGACATTACCCGTTTTTGCATCAACAATTGTAGATTCAACTCCAAGAGAGCTTACCCTTTCAAAACGGGTTTGATAACCCTTTAAGTAAACAATACTGGTAGCACCATTGAACATATCGGCAATAGAAGGATTATTATTTCCCGTGTTCACTACAATATCATAGGAAATTGTTCCTTCAGTAATTTTTTTTTGAGCATGTATATTAAAAGCTCCTAAAATGCCTGTTAATAAAAAAAAGGATTTGATCTTTTTCATTGGATTAAATGTACTAAAAAGACGTACCAAGATAGCCAAATAGTTGTACGGGTTTGTAAAGGCTTATTAACAAATAAATTGATTTAACAAAATCAGCGTTTGCCTTTGGCTTGTAGTTCTTTCATTTTTTTCTGCTGTTCCTGCATTTGCTCAAAACGTTCCTGCCATTTTGATTTTGCTTTAGGCTTTTTCCGGTTCTCATCCATTTTAGCCAGTATCTTATCATGATCAATAATGTAATTCTGTATCACAAATTGCAATCCCAGGGTTACAAGGTTAGAAACTGTATAGTACCAGGTCAATGCCGCGGGGAGACTATTGAATATAAAAAGTAAGAACACCGGGAAAATATAAGGCATGTATTTAAGCACAGGATTACTTTGATCCGGCGTCATGCTCATGCTGTAGATTGAGATAAGAAAACTGGTTAAACATGCGGTGATGGTGAATAAGCTAACATGATTACCATAAATTGAACTTATTACCGGTATATTCCCAAAGGTTACTATTGCATCATAAGCTGAAAGATCATTTGCCCATAAAAAGTTCTGGCCTCTCAGGTCAACATACGAGTTAAAAAAACTATACAACGCAAAGAAAATAGGAATTTGTAGCAGCGCAGGAATACAACCTCCTAAAGGATTTACACCAGCTTCCCTGAAAAGTTTCATTTGCTCCATGCTCATCGCCTGTTGGTCTTTTCCAAATTTTGCTCTAAGTTTCTCTATTTCCGGCCGAAGCACTTTCATTTTTGCACCACTTAAATAGCTTGTATAAGTAAGTGGAGATATCAATAACCTGATTACAAATGTGAGCAGCAGGATCGCTATACCATAATTTTTAACCAGGTCGCTAAAAAAATCAAAGACCGGTAACACGATAAACTTATTGATCGGTCTTACAAAAGCATAGATCCCCTGGCCAAGATTTACAAGCTTACCCATTTGCTTGTCATACTTCTTCAGGATCCGGAAATCACTTGGGCCATAATAAACAGATAAAGGAATTACTACATCATTCCCTTTTACTGCATGTTGTAATGAAGCAGTTGTTTGTACTACTGTTACGGAATCATTTGGAGAAGTCCAACTCATAGCGCCACTTGAAAAATTATCTTTCGCCATTAATATCCCATTAAAAAAACGCTGGCGCATGGCTACCCATTCAACGGGTTTGTCAAATTTAATATCACTCTGGCGACCAATAGTATGATAGTCAAACTCGTCATCCATTACATATCCCATCTGCGAATTTGTTCTTTCATATGACATATCCTGCTCCTGCTTCAGTGCTTTATATTGCCATTGCAGGTTCACTGTTTCATTATCGAAAAAAGTATTTGCTTTCGCCACTTTTATATTGAAATCAATCATGTACTCATCTTTTTTCAAAATGAATTCATGAGTGATAGCACGGCCTGCACTATCACCAAGTGTATACATAATCGTGCTGGCTGAGTCGGTTCTGTTAATGGATGCAGTTGTAAAATAAAAATCTGTAATGTTCCCAACCTGCCCTGAATCAGCCTTGATTTTATAATCGATCTTATCAAATGGCGTGGATGCTAGCCTAACCTGTTTTTGCTGCTGATCTTTAAACGTTTTTAATTCCACCCATTTTATTTGACCCCCTTTATTGGTAAAACCGATCTTTACAAGATTATTTTCAAGTATATCAATTTTTTCAAACCCGCTTGTTGATCTTTGAAATTGACCTGTAACCGGAGGAGTTGGGGCCTGTGTAACCTGGTTTGTATCTTTTGAAATGACAGGGTTATTATTTTTTTGTTTTGCTTTTGCAGCATTTTCTATTGAATCTTGTATTGCCTTATTCTTTGCTGATCTGGCCTGCTCCTGGCTGTTAAAATAAAATAGTCCAAAAAACAGCAAAGCCAATAATAAAAAGCCTAAAACCGTATTGCGATCAAATTTCATTTACTCAAAAATTTGGAGTGGGCAAAGATAGGGTAAAGGCAGCAGTTAAAGGGTTATGAATTGACAGGTATTCCTGATACAAAAATTTTAAAAAATATAAATTCAAAATTCCGGAAAATCATATCACCACGTCTTTCAATTGCAAATTCTTTATCATCGGCTTGCTCTCTGCATACTCTTTCGCTGCAGCTACAAAGTGAACAAACAAAGGTTGCGGGTTTTCAACTGTACTCTTCAATTCAGGATGATATTGTACGCCTATGAAGAAAGGATGTGAAGGAATTTCCATGATCTCAACTAAACCGGTTTGCGGGTTACGGCCGCTTGCAATCATGCCATTATTTTCAAATTGGGTAAGATATTTATTGTTGAATTCATAACGATGACGATGTCTTTCTCCTACCTGTAACTTTCCATATATCTTGTGTGCTAATGTTCCTTCTTTAATGTCACATGCATAAGAACCCAATCTCATAGTACCACCCTTCATTGTTATCTTTTTCTGCTCTTCCATCATATCGATCACCGGCTCATTTGAAGTGGGGTCCATTTCTGTTGAATGTGCATTTTTAATTCCCAAAATATTTCTTGCAAATTCTATTACTGCCATTTGCATACCCAAACATATTCCAAAAAATGGCAACCCTTTTTCTCTTGCATATTTTACAGCTGTTATTTTTCCTTCAATACCCCGATGACCAAAACCCGGGGCTACCAGCAATCCATCAAGCCCAGCCAACTTTTCACCAACATTATCTTCAGTTATAAACTCTGAATGAATATACTGAACCTGCACCTTGCATTCATTGATGGCGCCTGCATGAACAAATGATTCCAAAATTGACTTATACGCATCCTGCAGTTCAACATACTTGCCAATTAACCCTATCGTAACTTTTGACTTCGGGTTTTTAAGCTTATTCAGGAATTCTTTCCATTTTCCAAGCTCAGGTTCTTTATTGTTTTCTATCTCAAGTTTCTTCATTACTATCTCATCCAGCTTTTCAACCATCATGATCAGCGGTACTTCATAAATGGTACTGGCATCTCTTGCTTCAATAACAGCTTCAGGTTTAACATTACAGAATAGGGCGATCTTTCTCCTGATATCAGCAGTTATGGGTTCTTCGGTACGACAAACTATTACATCGGGAAAAACCCCTTCCTGGCTTAACAATTTAACGGAGTGCTGGGTGGGCTTTGTTTTTAACTCTTGTGCAGCCTTTAAATAAGGGATCAGTGTCAGATGCACAACAAGCAGATCTTCTTCCGGCAATTCCCATTGCAATTGACGAACAGCCTCTATGTATGGCAAAGATTCAATATCACCTACTGTGCCTCCGATCTCCGTGATCACTATATCCCATTCACCACTTTCACCCAATAATTTCATCCGGCGTTTTATTTCATCCGTTATGTGTGGGATCACCTGCACCGTTTTACCTAAATAAGCTCCTTCTCTCTCTTTGTTTATCACGGTTTGATAAATACGACCTGTTGTAACATTATTTGCCTGTGAAGTATAAATGTTCAGGAATCTCTCATAATGTCCAAGATCAAGATCTGTTTCCGCTCCATCTTCAGTTACATAACATTCACCGTGCTCATAAGGATTCAATGTTCCCGGATCAACATTTATATAAGGATCAAATTTTTGAATGGTAACCTTCAAGCCTCTTGCCTGCAGTAATTTTGCAAGCGAAGCCGAAATAATTCCCTTCCCCAATGATGAAGTAACTCCCCCCGTAACAAATACATACTTGGACATATCTTTAGTTCTTTTTTAAAAATATTATTGGCCCGGCAATACAATTATAAATCAACACCTGTTGCGCAATTTTGCGTGGCAAAGCAGCAAAATTGGAAACTCTTGTACTGCGCCAATTCTATTCAGCAATAAATTTTCAGTGAATTCTATCAGCCTCTATGTTTGACCAGACGGAAAGAAATAAATCCGGGAGGTCATGCAAAACTAAGCGGATTTTCCGTGATTGAAAAACTCAAACCTCAGTATTGTGGAAAAAAAACAAAACAATCATTTCATATCAATTAAACCCGCTTTCATCGCTGCTTTCATTCCCTTTATTTTACACAGGCACAAGCCCTAAGGCACTCTACCATCGTTTTCATATATTTATTCCATCAACTAATAAATATGAGAAAATTATTTTTTACCCTGCTTATCAGCCTTGTTGCTTCTAATCTTTTTTCCCAAAAAACATATATCTGGTGCGGCACCATGATCGATGGCATCTCAAATGAGCCCAAAAAGAATATGACAATCATTGTGGAGAAAAACAAGATCGTTGCGGTGGAAAATGGCTTTAGCAAACCAGGTAATAATGATAAAACGATCGATCTTAAAAACAAAACGGTAACTCCCGGCTGGATGGATATGCATGTGCATATTGAAAGTGAAACAAACCCCAATGCATACCTGGAGCGATTTACTTTAAATCCATCTGATATTGCTTTTAATTCAGTGCCTATTGCAGAGAGAACATTAATGGCAGGTTTTACAACCGTAAGAGATCTTGGTGGAAGTGGAGTAAATATTTCTTTGCGAAATGCAATTAATAAAGGACAAGTAAAAGGTCCAAGAATTTTTACGGCGGGTAAAGGTATAGGAACCACAGGCGGGCATGCCGATCCAACAAATGGTTACCGGAAAGAACTAATGGGAGATCCAGGACCAGCTCAAGGTGTTGTGAATAGTGAAGAAGATGGGAAGAAAGCTGTTCGCCAACGCTACAAAGATGGAGCTGATCTTATAAAAATCACTGCAACCGGAGGTGTGCTTAGTTTGGCCAAAAGCGGACAGAATCCGCAATTCACCGAAGAAGAGATAAAAGCTATCGTTGAAACGGCAAAAGATTATGGTTTTATGGTTGCCGCTCATGCCCACGGAGCGGAAGGAATGAAAAGGGCTATCCGTGCCGGTGTAAATTCAATTGAACACGGCACATTGATGGATGATGAAGCTATTGAGCTTTTTAAAAAACACGGAACATGGTATGTACCCACTATTACTGCCGGTGAATCTGTTGCTGACTCAGCAAAAAAACCCGGCTATTATCCTGAAGTGGTGGCAGCAAAAGCAAAAGTGATCGGGGCGCAGATAAAATACACTTTTGCCAAAGCATACAAAGCAGGAGTAAAAATTGCATTTGGTACCGATGCCGGTGTTTTTAAACACGGAGAAAACTGGAGAGAATTTGGATACATGATCAGCGCCGGAATGACACCAATGGATGCAATTAAAGCCGCTACGATAAATGCAGCGGAACTATTGGGAATGAAAGATCAATTGGGAAGTATTGAAACGGGCAAGCTGGCCGATATTGTTGCTGTTGATGGGGATCCATTAAAAGACCCACTGGCCTTTGGAAAAATAATTTTTGTAATGAAAGATGGAATAATATTTAAACAACAAGCTATTGGGTTTTGATTCCCGGCAAAGACGTTTCACCAACAATGTATTTACTGGTATATTAATTGTTTTGTAAGACAAAAAACATCTATGAAACTAACAAGTATATTAGTAAAATCAGGCCTGGCAGTAGCTGGTGCAGGCATGTACATGTTTTTTAGAAGACTGGTAAAGAAAGCTAAAAAAACGGAAGAAAAAATAGAGGATAAGATAAAAGCAAAAAAGAAAACAGTAGCCAGAAAATCTGCAGCAAAGCCCCGTCAAAGGAAAGCTCGGGTGGCAAAAGCTCATCCCTTTTCTTAATAGTTGAATAGAATTGTTGTCGTACAAGAGTGCGACGCAAGAAAAGCTGAATAGTGATCCAGAAGTTGATTTACAAATAAAGTAGCAGTCTGATGATTGCTACTTTATTTACTTAATCTTTTGCGATCTTATTGTAACTGGCAACAACACCCCGAATAAGTGAGGAACTAAATCCCTGGTGCTCCATTTCATTCAAGCCGGCAATAGTACAGCCTTTGGGAGTTGTCACTTTATCTATTTCCGTTTCAGGATGATTTCCCTTTTCGAGCAATAATTGCGCAGCGCCTTTTACCGTTTGCGCTGCTATAAGAGTTGCTGTAGCTGCATCAAATCCAATTTCAATACCTCCCTGGATGTTTGCACGGATATACCGCATCGCATACGCAGTGCCGCATGCCCCAAGCACAGTAGCCGCATCCATCAATTTTTCATCGATCATTACTGTTCTTCCTAATTGATCGAACAATTGACGGATATAATGTACTTGTGTTGGGGATGCACCAGCATGTGCCAGGCATGTCATGCTTTGCTGTATTGCAATGGCTGTATTCGGCATGGCACGAATAACCGGAACTGGTTTACCAATTGCTTTTTGAATCTGATCTATCCAAACACCGGTGATGACAGAAACCACAACATGTTTTTTAGGATCGATCGAAACTTTTAATTCACTAAGAATATCATTGAAGTTGTAAGGCTTTACAGCAAGAATAATTATTTCAGCAGCTTTTACGGCTTTTTTATTATCACTATGCACCATGCAGCCCTGTTCGGCAAAACGGCTTAGCGATGCCGGGTTGCGGCGGGTAATTGATATTTCTACAGGCCGGCTGAATTCACTTTGTATTAATCCTTCAGCTATTGCTGCGCCCAAATTACCACCACCGATGATCGCAATTTTTTTTGACATACAATTTCATTTAATAAAAACGCCACACCCATTTATTGGTGTGGCAAACAACTGTACAAATATCTGGAATATTCGATGTCAATAAAAATTTGATTTAAAAGAATATCCGAAAGCCCCCTTAAGAGGTTGGGGGGTCAGTAATATTTTTTATCAATAAGAAAGTTCTTAACATAAGTTTCCACTCCCTCTTCTAATGAATAAAATTCTTCTTTGTAACCAACATTCCTGAGTTTTTTCATATCTGCTTCGGTGAAGTATTGATATTTGTCACGTATGTCAATAGGCGTATCTATAAATTCGATGATTGGCTCTTTGCCTAAGCTTCTAAAGATAGCAGTTACCAAATCTATGAAAGTCCTGGCCTTACCTGTTCCTGCATTGTATAATCCTGAGGCTGGTGTATTATCCATTAACCAAAAGCATATATCAACAATATCTTTTACATAAACAAAATCACGCAGCTGCCCGCCATCTTTATACTCCGGCTTATGCGATCTGAAGAGTTTTACTTTGCCCGTTGAGATGATCTGGTTAAATGAATGAAAGATCACACTTGCCATTCTTCCTTTATGATACTCATTGGGTCCATACACATTGAAAAACTTTAAGCCATACCAGTGTGGGGGTTTTGAAGCCGGAGTCTGTAGTTTGGAGTTTGAAGTTCTTTGTATTACCCATTTATCAAATTCGTTCTTGGATTTGCCATATGGATTCAGCGGATGTAATTTAAAAGGCAATTCATGATCATCTTTATAACCTAATTCACCATCACCATAGGTGGCTGCAGATGATGCATAAACAAGAGGAATGTTTTTTTCAACGCAGTAATTCCAGATCTTTTCAGAATAATCAACATTCAATTTTTCGAGAATCTCATAATTAAATTCTGTTGTATCAGTTCTGGCACCCAAATGAAAAATAAAATCAATTTTCATGGGATGATCTTTTAGCCAATCAAATAATTCCTCTCTTTCTATTCTTGCAATTATTTTTTTGTCTGCGTAGTTTGGATTTTTGTCCGCTTCATCAAACTTATCAACAATGATAAGATTATGATAGCCTTTCCTGTTCAAATAACCAACGAGGCAACTGCCGATAAAACCGGCCGCACCTGTAATTAATATCACTGAATTACGATCCAATTTTTTACAAAGAGAATTTTAAATAAATAAGAAAGATAAAGAAGATGACTGCTGTTGCAAACATGCCAATATTATTGCTTAACGTATCTTCTGCTAAAACGGAAAATTTTTTTTTGGAAAATGGCAGGCGAATAATGGCGCCGATATAATTAAAGACGCCGCCTGTTATAAAATCAATAAAAAAATCAAAAAAGTTTTTCATTCAAATCAGATTGAACTTAGGGCTGAGCCAGCTTCTTCTTTTGATAAATAATTTTCTATTGAAGAATCATATTCTTCTTTCCACCAATCGATGGTTCCCCAGAAATCACCATTCACCAGCATTTCACCACTTGTTACTACTCCAATCCTTTCATAAGGAAGATCGCCCAATGCATTTTCAAATTTTTCAATACGATCTGCCTTTACACTAACCACTACCCTGCTTTGTCCTTCGCCAAATAAATATGCATCCTGCCGAATTTCATCTTTTGTTTCCAATGTAAATCCAAGTTCCCGGTTAAATCCGCTTTCACATAAGGTAACAAATAATCCTCCTTCACTCACATCATGTGCTGATTGAATTAATTTTTTGCTGATCAGTTCAGCAACCTTTTGTTGTAATGAGAATTCTTCTTCTAATTCAAAATAAGGAGCAGGTGAAAATTCTATAGTATGGATTTTTGCAAGATATTGCGATGAATTAATATCATTTGTTGATCTGCCCAGTAAGTAAATAACATCTCCCTCTTCTTTAAAATCGAGGGTCATTTTATCATTGATGTTTTCCAGTAATCCTACCATGCCGATAGTTGGTGTTGGATAAACCGGCCCATCGGGATTTTGATTATAGAAACTAACATTACCACCGGTAACAGGTGTATCAAACTTTCTGCAGGCTTCTCCCATGCCTTTTATTGCATGTACAAATTGATAATAAACTTCGGGATCATAAGGATTGCCGAAATTCAAACAATTGGTTACCCCTAAGGGGTGACCGCCGCTGCAAACAATATTTCTTGCCGCTTCGCTTACGGCGATCATTGTGCCTTTGTAAGGATCGGCAAAAACATAACGGCTATTGCAATCCGTGGTAACAGCAATTCCCTTTTTTGTTCCTTTTACCCATACAACCGGGGCATCGGATGGGGTATTTGTTGTCGCATTCACAGTTCCCACCATGCTATCATACTGATAGTATATCCATTTCTTTGATGCAATAGTAGGAAGCTTGATAATTTTTTCTGCACATTTTTTCAGATCGGCAGGAACTGTAATTGAATCTGCATTGAACTTTTTAATTTCTTCAAAATATTTTGGTTCACGATACTCTCTTTCATATTGCGGGGCTCCGCCGCCAAGTACAAGATCATGTGCAGGAAGTGACGCTTCCAATTCATTATTCATGTAAAAATTGAGAATGCCATCATCAGTTACTTCACCAATTACAGAACAAGGAAGATCCCATTTTTCAAAGATCTTTGTTACTTCTTCTTCTCTTCCTTTTTCTGCCACCAACAACATCCTTTCCTGGCTTTCACTTAACAAAAGTTCCCATGCTTTCATATTTTTTTGGCGGGTGGGCACTTTATCAAGATCAATCCTCATCCCTGCTTCACCTTTTGCACTCATTTCCGATGTAGAACATATAATTCCTGCGGCACCCATATCCTGCATGCCTACTACAGCCCCTGTTTGTATCACTTCCAGGCAAGCTTCCAATAATTTTTTTTCCTGGAAAGGATCACCCACTTGTACTGCAGGCAGATCCTGTGCACTTTCTTCCGTTATATCAGCGGATGCAAACGAAGCACCACCTATACCATCTTTACCGGTTGCGCTTCCAACAAACATTACAGGATTGCCTTTTCCTTTAGCCGTTGCAGATACCGTTTCACCAGCTTTTACTATACCAATACTCATCGCATTTACCAAAGGATTTGTATGATAACATTCATCAAAATAAATTTCACCACCCACAGTAGGTACGCCAAAGCAATTTCCATAATGCCCGATACCATGCACAACACCGGAGAGTAAATGCTGTGTTTTTTCTTCTTCCAAATTTCCAAACCGCAATGAATTCAATGCAGCGATAGGTCGTGCCCCCATTGTGAAAATATCACGATGAATACCACCCACACCCGTTGCTGCTCCCTGGAAGGGTTCAATTGCCGATGGATGATTATGTGATTCAATTTTAAAAACAACACCAAGTCCATCACCAATATCCATCAGCCCTGCATTTTCTTCTCCTGCTTTTACAAGCATACGTCCACCTTCACGGGGCAAGGTCTTTAACCATTTTATTGAATTTTTATAGCTGCAATGCTCACTCCACATACCACTAAAAGCACAGAGTTCATTAAAGTTGGGAGTACGTCCAAGTTTTTGTTTGATGAGTTCAAATTCTTCAGCTGTTAATCGGAGTTGTTCGGCGGTTTTTACAGTTACTTCCATAGATTTTTTAAGAAAGCGCAAAGCTAATGAAATGAGCTCGGAAGTCTGAAGTATGAGGTCTGATTATTTGCTAACTTACCAGGCTTTATTTATTCACTCTCTTTCAAGTTCCCACTTCTGACTTCTCACTTCGGACTTCTGACTTTTATGTCTATTTTGCGCAGATAAACCTGATCAATTGTATTATTTTTTATTTGCAGGATATCTCTGCCTGTTTGCCTGGTTAGTTACAAAACTTGGTTTTTTTAAAAAATCGGGACTTAGCAATCCTCAATTGGTGATCTTATTTCTTTTAAAAGTAATGGCCGGCATTTTTTATGGCTGGATCGGGATCTATTATGGGCAGTTTGCTTATATGTTTGACACCTGGGGTTATCATGAACTCAGTGTGACAGAATACAAATTACTATTCAATGATCCTTCTGCATATTTTTCCAATCTTTTTTATAGTGGTTATGAAAATAAATACGGGAATTTTTTCGCTTCAGAAAACTCATGGTGGAATGATCTTAAGAGCAATATGTTCATCAAATTTCTTTCCGTTATCAATATTTTTAGCTTTGGTAATTATTATGTCAATGTAATTTTCTATTCGTTCATCAGCTTTATCGGCCCCGTCGCTATATACAGGGTTTTTAATGATGTATTTCCCGGGAAAAAGATCCAGGTAATGCTGGCCACATTCCTCATACCTTCTTTTGCCTACTGGACCAGTGGCGTTCATAAAGATGGCCTCGTATTTATGGCTTTAAGCCTTATTATCTATCACGTATATTTTGCCTTAAAACAAAACCGGTTTAGCTTTTCAAAAGTTTTTCCACTTCTTATTTCTTTTATTATCATCCTTTCTTTCCGGAATTTTTTATTGGTGATATTGGTTCCGGCATTGGTTGCCTGGATCCTTTCAAATAAGTATCCTAAAAAAATTCCGCTGATCTTTATTTCAGTTTATTTCATCAGCGCCATCTTGTTCTTTACTCTCCGGTATATTTCACCCGGCTTTGATTTTCCACAGGCCGTGGTTAATAAACAAAAAGCGTTTAAAGCATTACAAGGAAATTCCGGAATTGAATTTCCTGATATGAAACCAACTGTGGGCAGTTTTGTTACCAATACTCCACGAGCCTTAAGTTCTACTACCTTGCGTCCGCATCCGGGTGATGTAAGACATATCCTCTCGATGGCTGCAGCTACGGAAACTGCATTTTTACTCTTTCTTTTTATTCTTTTTTTAATTTGGAGAACAGGAGGGATAAGATCATCCTATTTTATCTGGTTCTGTATTTTCTTTTCTTTTTCTTTTTTACTACTTATCGGTTTTACGGTAAATTTCCTGGGAGCTATTGTCAGATATCGCAGTATCATATTACCTTTTTTACTTGTGCCTGTTATTAGTCTCATTGATTGGGAACGTATCTATTCAATTTTGTTCAATAACATTAAAAATAATTCTAATATTTCTAATTCCGGGCAATAACTGTGGCTACTCTGCAAATTGTTCCCATTTTTCTTAAAAATTTTCCACATTTTTTAAAAATACCGGTCATTTCCAAAAAATTATTGGATTTATTTCCCAATAAATCTTTTTTTTGCAATTGAACTACATTTTAAAATTTAAAAGCATTTGTTATGGTCCCTTCAAAACTTGAATACATTTGGTTAGATGGTTATAAGCCCATTCAGAGCCTGAGAAGTAAAACAAAAATTGAAAGAAACTTCAGTGGCAAACTTGAAGATTGCCCTATGTGGTGCTTTGATGGTTCATCAACCGAACAGGCCCCCGGCGGATCTTCTGATTGTTTATTAAAACCCGTATTCATAGTAAAAGACCCGCAACGAAAAAATGCTTACCTCGTTATGTGTGAAGTATTGAGCCCTGATGGTACTGCACACGAATCAAACGGAAGGGCAACCATTGAAGATGATGATAATGATTTCTGGTTTGGGTTTGAACAGGAATATTTTTTATGGAATCCGGATACAAATAAACCAATTGGTTTTCCGGAAGGAGGCTATCCCGGGCCACAAGGTCCTTATTATTGCTCAGTTGGGGCAACCAATGCCTTTGGCCGTGCCATGGTTGAAGAACACCTGGATGCTTGTCTTGAAGCAGGTTTGAATGTTGAAGGCATCAATGCTGAAGTAGCAACCGGTCAATGGGAATTTCAGATTTTTGCAAAAGGTGCAAAAGCTGCTGGCGACCAGGTTTGGATTGCCCGCTATCTATTAGAAAGAATTGGTGAAAAATATGGTATCTCTATAAACTGGCATTGTAAACCGCTCGGCGCTCTTGATTGGAATGGCAGTGGCATGCATGCCAATTTCTCGAATTCATTATTGAGAACTTGTGGAAGCAAAGATATTTATGAGCAGATCTGCGAAGGTTTCAGACCTTTTGTAAAAGAACACATCGAAGTGTATGGACCTGATAATCATCTTCGCTTAACTGGCAAGCATGAAACGGCAGCGATCACCGACTTTAAATTTGGAGTATCCGATCGTGGTGCTTCTATCCGTATTCCGATCGGCACAGTAGAAAGAGGCTGGAAAGGCTGGCTGGAAGATCGTCGTCCAAACAGTGCTGCTGATCCTTATAAAGTGGCAGCCCGTATCATTAAGACGGTAAAAATTGCTGAGGCTAATTTGACACAGGCTGAAAAGAAAGTAGCTTAACTGATCCGGAACAATCTTTATAAAATTTTATTCACCAAATTTTAAGGTAAGCATTTGAGCAAGGCTTACCTTTTATATTTGACACCTATTTAAAGTTTAAATAAAAAATATGTCATTACGATTCAATGCCATCAACAACTTATCATCTAACCAGGATGTAATTGTTGAAAATGCATCCCGCATCACCGCCATATTTGGCGAGAATGTTTTCAATGTAAAAACAGCCCGTGAATTTTTAAGTGATGAAGCCTACAAAAGCCTGGTAGCTTCAATAAAAGCTGGTCAAAAAATTGACCGTGCTATGGCCAATCAAATTGCAAGCGGTATCCGTGCATGGGCCGAAGCAAAAGGGGTAACTCACTTCACTCACTGGTTTCAACCATTAACCGGAACCACAGCAGAAAAACATGATTCATTTTTTACCATAAAAAGTGATGGCACTCCTATTGAACAATTTGAAGGTGATGCATTGATACAACAAGAGCCCGATGCTTCTTCTTTTCCCAGTGGTGGCTTACGTGCCACATTTGAAGCAAGAGGTTATACTGCCTGGGATCCTTCATCACCTGCATTCATTATGGAGATCGGTGATGGAAAAACACTTTGTATTCCCACCATCTTTGTTTCTTACACCGGTGAATCGCTTGATTATAAAGCTCCGCTATTAAAAGCCCTTGAATCATTGAACAAAGCAGCGGTTGATGTTTGCAACTACTTCGACAGAAATGTAACCCGTGTAACTGCTACCCTGGGCTGGGAACAGGAATATTTTGTGATAGACGAAGGTTTGTATAATGCAAGACCTGATCTTGTAATGTGCGGAAGAACTGTATATGGTCATAGTCCGGCAAAAGGCCAGCAATTAGAAGATCATTATTTCGGTTCTATACCTGAAAGAGTGTATGCTTTTATGCGTGACTTTGAAAATGAATCGTACAAGCTTGGGATCCCTCTCCGGACAAGACATAATGAGGTGGCGCCTGCACAATTTGAATGTGCTCCCATTTTTGAAGAAGTAAGTGTTGGTGTAGATCATAATTCTCTTTTGATGGATGTAATGGATCGTGTTGCCCGTCGGCATAAGTTAAGAGTGTTATTACATGAAAAACCTTTTGCCGGCATTAATGGAAGCGGCAAGCATAATAACTGGAGCATGGCAACAGATACAGGAGTAAATCTTTTGGCCCCTGGTAAAACACCAAAGACCAACCTGATGTTCCTTACATTTTTTGTAAACACAATTAAAGCAGTTCATGATTATGCGGATGTGTTAAGAGCTTCCATTGCCTCTGCGCCAAATGATCACCGCCTGGGTGCAAATGAAGCTCCTCCCGCAATCATTTCTGTTTTTGTAGGTGAATATTTGACAAAGGTGCTGAATGAATTCAAAGAAAGAGTTACGGCTAAAATGGATGAGACTGACGAGAGCATGCTAAAGATCGATATCCACAAAAGCATTCCTGAACTTTTATTGGATAATACAGACAGGAACCGAACTTCTCCATTTGCATTTACCGGAAATAAATTTGAATTCCGGGCGGTAGGTTCATCGGCAAACTGTGCCAATGCAATGACAACATTGAATACGATCATGGCAGAAACACTGAAGAAGTTCAAATCAGAAGTGGATGCCCATGTTGAAAAAGGCGAAAAGAAAGAGATCGCAATCATGCATGTACTCCGCCAGTATATTGTTGCCAGCGAAAAAGTTTTGTTTGAAGGTGATGGATATAGCGAAGCCTGGCAAAAAGAAGCAGAGAAAAGAGGTTTACCCAATATAAAAACAACACCGCTTGCACTGGATGCCATGGTTACGGATAAAGCAAAAAAATTATTTGAACATAATAATGTATATACACATGGGGAGCTGGAAGCCAGGCATGAGATAGAACTGGAAAAATATATAAAGAAAGTGCAAATAGAAAGCCGTATCATGGGTGAGCTGGCAACAAGTCATATTTTGCCGGCAGCCATTCGTTATCAGAATTTACTGGCAAATAATATCAAAGGCTTAAAGGAATCAGGATTAAAAGAGTCTGCTTTTGCGAATCAAAAACAAATCCTTGAAAAAATTTCCGAGCACATCAATTCAACAAGTGATCTTGTAGAAAAAATGATCGAAGCAAGAAAGGTTTGTAATAATGTAAGTGATACAAGAGAAAAAGCTATCGCTTATCAAGGCAAAGTAAAAGATGCTTTCTTTGATGACATACGCTATCATGTTGATAAACTTGAATTGCTGGTTGATGATCGTGAATGGTATTTGCCTAAGTATAGAGAAATATTGTTTTTACGCTAACGCAAAACGTGAATGGCCAATAAAAAAATCCTCTGAATTATCGGAGGATTTTTTATTAATTGCAACATATTACCTTTATCTTCCTGATCATCGTTATCGCTATGATACAAAAAGATCTTATTTTGTTATTGCTTATTTGTTTAACGATCATCTCCTGCCGGACTCCACGTTTTGTTTATTCTCCGGCTCCGCCCAACAATCCATATTTCAGAGAAAGGGGAGAATCAAAACTTGCAGCGTATTATTCAACAGGAGCCGATGCTAATGAACTGACTAATGAATACAACAATGGATTTGATCTGCAGGGCGCCTATGCAGTGAGTGATCATTTTGCACTCACTGCAGATTATTTCAAAAGAAGTGAGAAAGATGGAATATATGAGGATAACCGTACCTATTTTGATACTTCTTTAGTCAGGTACAAACGCCGTCTTACCAGTATTGGAGCTGGATATTTTACACCTATAACGAATGACAGGAAGATCACGATGAATATTTATGGGGGTCTTGGTTTTGGAAAATATTCTTTTTCCGATGATGGTTTTGATAACGGTGCAGGATATCACCGCGACTACAGCAGCGATATGACCAAATGGTATATACAGCCTTCAATAAACTTTTTTGTTGGCAATTATTTCAGAACCGGGCTTATCAGCAAGGTTTCATGGGTTCGCTTCAATGATATCGAAACTTCTTACACTTCTGCCGAGCTTAGTTATCTTGATCTTGACAGGTTGCCCGGAAGAACCTTACGTTTTTTTGAAGCTACATGGAATGTACAGGTAAGTTTCAGAAATATGAATTGGTTTTATCTGGATGGTGGCTTTACATTTTCATCTGATCCATTTGTAAATGATGATACCAATCTTGAAGCAAGAAACTTTAATGCGTCCATTGGTATAAGCCTGGACCTATCGAAGATCAATAGAAAAAACAATGAGCAATAAAACAGCGAGAGAGATAGCAACACTTTTTTCTTCAGGGAAATTCTCTGAAATTGAAAGTTTTTTAACTGAAGATGTCGAATGGAATATTTACGAAGAAAAGGAAATAATATCAGGAAAAAAGTCAGTGCTTGCGTTCATGAGAAAAGTGGGAGAATATTTCAAAACCATTACAACAAAGTTTGAAACATTTGGGATTTTAGAAGATGGAAATAAAATAGCCATCTATGGCCGGGCAGAATTCATCCGCGGGTCAAAAACTGTGAACATAGTTTACTCATGTGATATTTATATTTTCAATGAACAAGGGAATATTCAAAAAATTCATTCTTATTGCAACTCGAACAGGCCACAATAAAACTCCATGGCATTTAAATAAATTGATTTCTTTTTGGTAATAGGTTCTAATGACAAGCTCCCGGCCGGCAGGCAGGTACAAAATATATAACTTTAGGATATTGGGTTTCATTACTTGAAAATTTAAGGACTGATTTATAAAAACTAGTAAAAAAATCAAATACAATGAATAATCAAAAAATTACTCCCTGTCTTTGGGTTGAAAAAGATGCTAAAGCGGTTGTAGAATATTATCTATCCATATTTAAAGATGGCAAACTAAAAGACTATCGGTTATTTGAAAATATGCCAAATGCTGATGGTAGTGGTACTGATAGCAGTTTTGAAACTGCTGTAATGGAACTTGCGGGAGTAGAATTTTCCATTCTTGCTGCAGGACCCATGTTTAAGTTCAATGAAGCTATATCATTCGTTATAAATTGTAAAGACCAGGACGAGGTTGATTACTATTGGGAAGCACTTACCTCTAACGGAGGAGAAGAAGGTCCTTGTGGATGGTGCAAAGACAAATATGGTTTGTCATGGCAAGTGGTGCCGGTTGAATACTTTGAACTGTTACACAGTAAAGATGCCAAAGTCAGAGAAAAAGTTATAGTAAATACATTTAAGCAAAAGAAATTAATATTATCAGAACTTAAATAAACTTAAATTATAGAGCGCATTAAACTCAGTGAATCAGATAGCTCATTTCTCCAGGACGAAACAATCTAAAAGGAATATGCATTTACTCAATATATCTCTCCACCTTACAGATATAACAACATGCTTCTGCATTTCTCACATGCAGGTATTCCACTTTAGGGTGCTCCTCAAATATTTTTCCGATCAAATCATCCACATCATCATCACCGACTAATTGGGTAAAGATCATATTCTGTTTTTTACTGTAGCCGATCAATGTGAGGGGAAAACTTTCCTTGTTACTTTTTATTTCGGGAGGAAACCGATGCACATCCCTATAAGGTTCTACCGCTTCTTTGCTGATAAATATTGGACCCGGTTGATTAAAAATATTTTTTTCTGAAAAAGGACTGTGAGATAATAAGATCCTTACATCTTCCCCCACTTTAAATGGTTTTAATGATACCCTGCAAGGACCTGTACCGGTTGCCACTTGTTCGATAATATCATTGCCAAAATCATCTTTTTTTTGGTTTTGGATCTTTGCTGCATATTCCTTGCTTAAAGGAACGATTTTGAACTTACTCATTGATTTTTATTTTATAATGTAAAATTGATGAACAGAAAATAACTGGCCAATCCGAAACTTGCTTACTTACTGCTGAATAGAATTACGTAGTACAAACCCGGCTGAACTTCCCGCATTAATGTACAATCAAAGTTTGCACAGTCAGGCATTGAATTTGTACCAGCTTTTTCCCAAACCTTAACCTTTATGATGAAAATTTTTTATGCAACCACAGCCATTGCATCCTTCTTATTATTTAACAATGCAAAAAGCCAGATCGGTTATCAAACAATTGTTACTACCGGGCTTGTGAACCCTATTGATATTGCCATACCACCCAATGCAAGTCCGGCAAATGGTAGTAACCGCATTTTTATTGTACAGCAAGACGGTGATATCCTCTTATGGAATGGTACTACGCTTTCTTTGTTTGCAGACCTTACTTCAGTAATAACTACCAGCGGCAGTGAGCAGGGATTGTTAAGCATGACATTTCACCCTTTATACAACGGAACCAGTAACCGTGATTTTTTTGTTTACTATACACGCAATTCCGATGGAGATCTTACTGTAGCTAGATACCGTAGCGATCCGGTAAATCCAGATATTATTGAAGCAGGCTCCGGTCTTGTTTTAATAACTCCAATAGAACATTCAACATTCACTAATCACAATGGTGGCGATCTGAATTTTGGCTCAGATGGCCTTTTATATTTGTCTACAGGGGATGGTGGTAGCGGTGGCGATCCTTTTGAGAACGGGCAAAATCCTTCAACACTTTTGGGAAAAATAATAAGCATAGAAGTTACAGCAGCGGTTCCCATTACGCCAACTGTTGTTGATATCGGGTTAAGAAATCCATTTCGCTGGAGCTTTGATAAAACAACCGGTGATATGTGGATCGGCGATGTAGGACAAGGTGCCTGGGAAGAAATAAGTTTTAAAGCCGCCGGCTCGGGCGGAGTGAATTTTGGATGGGATTGCTATGAAGGCAATGCTTCTTATGAAGCTGCCGGATGTGCGGGGCCCGGTGCTTTTACTTTTCCATCTTATGTGTATTCAAATCCAACGGAAGGAAGATCAGTAGTGGGAGGATACGTTTACCGGGGTACTGAGTTTCCTGCCCTCCAGGGTTGGTACATAGCAACAGATTATTTTACCGGGAGAATTTTCAGAAGAGCTCCGGATGGGACATGGTTTGCACAAACAGGTGGACAAACAGGAATATCAAGTTTTGGTGAAGCACCGGATGGAACATTGTACGCAGTATCACAATTCTCTGATGATCTTTATAAAGTAATTGTTACAGGACCGTTGCCTGTTACACTTACTAATTTCTCCGGAAGAAGAAATGGCGATGTTTCTGAGCTAACATGGAAAACAGCAACTGAACAAAATACTGCAAGGTTTAAAATAGAATACAGCGGCAATGTAACTGATTTTCAAACTGCAGGAATTGTTGCAGCCAGCAGATATCCAAATGGAAATGCGTATTCATTCCAACATCGCATCAGTGCAAACAGTGACCTGTTTTATCGTCTCGCAATTGAAGAAGATGATGGGCAAATTGCTTATTCATCAATCATCAGGCTTTCAACAAAAAGCAAGGGGGCAAAAATATATCCTACAGTTATTAATAATGGAGTTCTGAATATTCAAACTGAAAAGCCTGCGTACAAATTGCAGATCATAAGTACCAGCGGGGCAATTGTGTTTCAAAAAGAAATGGATGCATTTACTGGAACAACAACTGTTACTATCCCTAAATTTTCAAAAGGAATTTATATTGCTCAATTGCATTTAAGTGATGAAATAAAACGAGAGAAGATCATCATCGAATAAACTCCTGTAAGCCGTTTGTATCTTTTGCAAACGGCTTTCTGTTGGTGAACTGTTTTATTATATTTTTATTTACCTTACTTTTTAAAAACAAGCCAACTGTTATGAGAGAGCTGCCGACATTAGCTATAGTGGTATTAGCGGTTTATATTTTTCATTGATAAATCTTTCTTTGTTATATGAATCAAAAAGTTGATTGGTTTTTTGCAAAAGATACTCAGTGGCAAAAAGAATATGAAAAACTGAGAATGATCTGCCTTGATTGCGGACTGATGGAAGAATTGAAATGGGGTTGCCCCTGTTATATTTATAATAACAGAAATATTGTTTTGATACATGGTTTTAAAGAATACTGTGCATTATTATTTTTTAAAGGAGCGTTGTTAAATGATCACAATAATATACTGATTCAACAAACGGAGAATGTACAATCAGCCCGGCAGATAAGATTCACTAATGTGAAAGAAATAATGAAGCTGGAAAAAACAGTGAAAGCTTATATCTATGAAGCGATTGAAGTAGAAAAAGCCGGTTTGCAGGTGAAATTGAAAAAAACTTCTGATTACAAGATGCCGGAAGAGTTTAAAAAAAGATTGGATAAGAGCAAGACCTTGAAAAAAGCTTTTGATGAATTAACACCGGGAAGACAAAGAGCATATATCTTTTATTTTTCAAATGCAAAGCAATCGAAAACAAGAGAAGAAAGAGTTGAAAAATATATTCCTAAAATTCTTGCAGGAAAAGGACTTGAAGACTAGTCAATGGTTAATTGTTAATTATTAATTGTTAATGAAATGGCAGAAAATACAATTAAAAATAAAAGTTTTGCTTTTGCAATCAGAATAGTAAAACTTTATCAGTTTATGTGTGAATCAAAAAAAAGAGTTTGTACTATCTAAGCAGATATTGAGAAGTGGAACTGCTGTTGGCGCATTGATTCGTGAAGCTGAACATGCAGAAAGCAAGGTTGATTTTAAACACAAAATGTCAATTGCTCAAAAAGAAATAAATGAAACCATTTATTGCCTTGAATTGCTAAAAGAAACTGGTTATTTATCCCACGAACAATTTGAAAGTATTTATAAGGATGCAGTAGAGATCATTAAACTTTTAACAAGTATAATCAAATCAACTAAAGCCAGTATTCAGTGATCAATGGTTAATTGTAAATTGCAAATGCACTAACCATTAACCACTAACAATTAAAAACGATGAAAAAGAAGTTGTCGCCAGAACAAACTAAAAAACTACTTAGCATTTTGAAAGCCCGTTTTGAGAAAAACATGAACCGACATAAAGGCATTGATTGGGCTAAAGTGGAAGCAAAGCTGCTGGCGAAACCTGAAAAGCTTTGGTCGCTGAATGCAATGGAAGAAACTGGTGGCGAGCCCGATGTTGTTGGCTTTGATAAGAAAAGCGGTGAATACATTTTTTATGATTGTTCAGCAGAAAGCCCTAAAGAAAGAAGAAGTGTTTGTTATGATCATGAAGCATTGGAAAAAAGAAAAGAACATAAACCGGCAGACAGCGCAGTGAATATGGCAACCGAAATAGGCATTGAGATATTAACTGAAGAAGAATATCACGAATTGCAAAAGCTTGGAAACTTTGATGCAAAAACATCAAGCTGGTTGAAGACTCCTGATGATGTAAGAAAACTTGGCGGTGCCATTTCCGGTGAGTTTCGTTTTGGAAGAGTTTTTATATATGCAAATGGTGCAGAATCTTATTTTGGTGCAAGAGGTTTTCGTGGATCATTGAAAATTTAAACTATAAAGCTTAGCCTACCAACAACCATAATTAATCCAGTTCGGTTGTTGGTACGCCACCACAGAAGCTATGCTGCATACCCAACGGCTTAAAATATAGCCAGCCCATTAGATGATCTGTGGCGAAAAGGCAAGAAAAAATGGTAAGGTGAAAGGGTGAATTGGTACAATGACAATTAAAATGGCGAATTTCAAAACTTTGGAAATCAATATGTATTTTTCTTTAAACCCTCAAG
>FKKE01001888.1_pt3 | contig 45484 bp, 23 predicted proteins | sample 1106331 | NCBI WGS metagenome assembly FKKE01 (sample SAMEA3931202, study PRJEB13176) | freshwater metagenome | biome: Drinking water system; feature: drinking water; material: freshwater | place: China | collected 2013-02-06
TCATGAATAATGCGGGCTAACGCCGGTTCCACGTCAGATCAACCCCCTTCGGTCTTCAGCCCCTCTATTAAGGAGTGGCTTACCATGCTCAACCCGCTGGTGCTCGTTGGTATCGATTCGTATGCTCTTCTCAAAGCTTCCAGCACGTAGACCGCTTCTCCTTGCTCAGCTCCCCTCCTCCCCTGTGATTCCCTGCTAGATTTCATGCATTCGCATCACCCTCTCACAAAGGATGTGAGTTATGGCTCGGCACACAGGGCTGTGTCTGTCACTACTTCTTGGATCGACGATACTGGCGGCTTGCACCACGACGACCATGCCGGTGCTCTATGGCGAACAGCCGGGGCCAAACGGCCAGCGCCAGTTGATGCCGCTGGCGATTCCTGCCGCACCAACGGCAAACCTGGTCTCGGTGCTTCCGGAGGCGGTTCCTTTTCTCTCACCGACTCCGGTACGAATGGTCGCTTCGGGCCAAGGCATGATTGAGATCAGAAATGAGGGCATCGCGCCCGCATCAGGCACCGCGGCGTTGGTCGGAAGCGATCTCTTCGCGAGCCTCTCCCCAGCGATGCAAGCCCTCTTGTTCCCGTCCTGCTCGGCCGAGCGCATTCCCACGTTCGTGGCCGCCAGTCGGTAGGACCAGGCCAAGGGCGCCTCCTGGGTAGCAGGAGGCGCCGCCAGCAGTCCCTCCTATCCCTTCTTCAGATATCCTGTCTGCCGTCAGAGATGCGATCAGCTGTCATGCTCACCGGCGGTCTTTTCGAGGTAAGTCGCAAACCACGGCTCGATGTCGCGAAGACCGTCTTCTATTTGAAACCGCACCTGCTGGCCGAATGAAGAGAGAATGATCACGGCATTCACGTTTGCGTCGTCTCGTGACGCATGTCGCAGCCTAGCGGAGAGCCCTTGTTCAACTTGGGAAAGGGCCTCGTAGATTTTCGCCAGGTCTTCCAGACGCCAATCTGGTTTCCCGCCCCTTTGCATGACAAAGTATTGGGCCGTCAGATACATCGACACGGCCCGATACATCGTCTCGTCACCCGACGCAAAGGGCAGATGAAACCGGACCATGGGGCGCAGTCGGTCCAGAATCGGGCAGTTGCTGGTGACGTTGTAAATGCCGATGATCGAGCTGAGTCCCTTCTGCACGCTGGTCTCTTGTTGGTATGTCCGCTCTTTGGTGGTAATCGTCACGAGCGCCCGCTCGTGCGAAATTGAGTCCTTGAACGATTCCACGATCTGCGCAAGATTGACTGCGACGGGGCAATACTCGACCTTGCCGGTTAAGGGACAATTGACACAGCGGTCATAGTCCAGCTTCGTCCACTCAGGGCGAACAAGGGTCGCCCGGTCGATCAGCCCGAGCGTCTGCGGATCCAGCTTGATGTCGAACTCTTTCGTTGAGCCGTTGCCAAACTCAAAGCGGTAGTGGAATTGAACAGGATCGGAAGGTGCGGAGGTACCCATCGGGTATCACTCCCGTCAATGGAGGGCCGAGAGATTGTGTACGTTTCCCCTCCTCTCCTTGGGAAACAAGGGGAGGAGGGGCTCTATCCATAGCGCCGAGACCTATGTCTTCACGGCCGAGCGGATTGCCGCTTCAAGTTTTCTTAAGCCCACCGTGACGTCCCCTCCAAGGTGGACCCGAATTGCCCGCCGATTCCGCTTGCTCAAGCTGAGAAAATCCCCAAGCGCCTGCGCGGCTTTCAAGACGCCGAAGCTATAGGGTTCGCCCGGGATCGGGAGATCTTCCGCATCATCCGACGTAATCTGAATAAAGACTCCGCTGTCCGGCCCGCCCTTGTGCAGCTGCCCCGTCGAATGGAGGAAGCGGGGCCCGTAGCCCAGTGTCGTCGCGACTTGTTTTGAGTCCCGGATGGCATGCCGGATCGATTGCAGCGCCTGGTGGGTAGCATCGGTGCGTTCCACGTAGGCATTGATCGCCACGTAGTCGCCCGGCCGGACCCGTTTCACATGCGCGGCGATGACGGCATCGAAGGACCCCGCGCCCCGCAGCGCCTCACGATTCCCTGCATCCGCGTAGATCCTTGTGCCGTTGGTCGCCACGAGCGGGTTATCATCCGGCAACCACCCGGTCCTCTTATAATCATCCAAGAGGGACTTCGTGTAGTCCTTGCTTTCCTGGACATTGGGCTGGTCGAACGCGTTGATCCCAAGGATGGACCCAGCGATAGCCGTGGCGACCTCCCACAGGAAGAATTCTTCTCCCAGATTGATCAGATCCGCGAGTTCAATGCGGACCACCGGATGCCCGGCCGCCTCCATGGCGGCCACCTTCGCGTCCTGCTGCGCGTCCGGAGCCCCCGCGTAGCGTATGTAGGCAAAGAATCGATCGTTGCCGTACACCTCCGGCGTGCCAAGCCACTCGTCGTCGATAGGCACAATCCCCTTGCCTTCCTTGCCGGTGCTCTCCGCGATCAACTGCTCCAGCCAAGCGCCTAGATCGCTGATTGGGGGCGAGGTGATGAACGTGATCTTATCGCGCCCTTGCTTGGCCAGCTCGCCCAATACAGCCCCCAGTCGCACGCCAGGGTTGTCGAGCGGCGGGATACAGGAGTCGCAACTGTGTCGCATGCGCTCGGCTCGATAGAGCAGATGCTCCACGTTCACGCCCATGATCGCAGCCGGCACGATGCCGAAGTTCGAGAGCGCCGAGTACCGTCCTCCGATCTCTGGCACACCGGGCAGAATGTCCCGGAACTTGCTCTCCTTGGCCAGCGTCTCCAGCAACGACCCTGGGTCGGTAATGGCGATGAAGTTGTCGCCGGCGCGATCTCCTTTCAATTGCTTCATTCGATCGTAGAAGTAGCGGTAAAACACGAGTGGTTCCGTCGTCGATCCCGACTTGCTCGAGACGATACACAGGGTCGTGCTGAGATCCACCTTCTTTTCATAGCCACGCACCTGAGCCGGAACCGTGCTGTCGAGCACATGCAACTCAGGGAACCCAGCAATGGCGCCGAAGGTCATCTTGAACACTTCGGGGCAGAGGCTGCTCCCGCCCATGCCGAGCAGCAGGGCATGCCGGAATCCGGCGGCTCGGACGGACTCAGCCACTGCCTTGATTCGGTTCAAATGGTGGGTCTGCTGCTCCGTCACATGCAGCCAGCCCAGCGCGCTGCGGATGATCTTGTGATGGGCGGGGTCCGTATGCCAGAGCGTGGGGTCCTTAGCCCACAGGCGGCGTGTCGTATCGGCTTTGGCCAAGGTCTTGAGCCGCTCCTGAACGGCGCTATCCAGCGCTCCTAACGCATACCGTTGCCGATCGAGCTTGGCTCCCAGCAATTCCTCTCGCTTACGGCCGATGACGCTCATCAGCTGATCGAAGGAGTCGACGAACAGCTTGGCCCCATCCGTCAGCAACTTCTGGCCGACCTGGCGCATGTCGATGCCGCACTCGGCCGCCATCGTCATGGTTTCCCTGGCCTCGTCGATCCCCTCCTGGAGCGTATTCCGCACTTTGCCGTGATCACGAAACGCCGTGAACGTGGCGGCGGGCATTGTGTTCACCGTATCCCGGCCAATCAGCTCCTCCACGTAATAGGTATCCGGATACTTCGGATTTTTCGTTCCCGTGCTGGCCCAGAGCAGGCGCTGCACCTTGGCGCCCTTCTGCTTCAAGGCGAGAAACCGAGGGCTTTCAAAGATATTCTCGAACGCGACGTACGCCAACTTCGCATTCGCGATCGCGACTTTACCGACGAGACTCTGGAGGCTGGCTCTCTCAAGCGGACTGGACGCTCCTTTCACTTTTTGTTCGATCATGCTGTCCACCAGGGTATCGATCCGGCTGATGAAGAAACTGGCGACCGAGCCGACGCGGCTGACGTCACCCCCGGCCGCCGCGAACTTCTCCAACCCTGAGACGTAAGCCCAGGCCACCTGTTCATACATGGACACGCTGAAGAGCAGCGTCACGTTCACATTGATGCCCTTGCCCAGCAGATGGTCTATAGCGGGAATCCCCTCCTGCGTGGCAGGGACCTTGATCATCACATTGGGCCGGCCCACGGCCTTATGCAGCCGAAAGGCCTCATCAAGGGTTCCCTTGGTATTGGACGCCAGGTCGGGCGAGACTTCTAAACTCACATATCCATCGCGCGCCCCGGTGGCTTCGTAGACCGGGAGCATGAGGTCCGCGGCGTCCTGGATATCGCGGACCGCGAGTGTCTCATAGATCTGCTTCACGCTCGTCACATCGGCCGCAATTTGCCGCAGCGACGGGTTGTAGTCGGTACTTCCGGCAATGGCCTTTTCAAAAATCGACGGATTGGAGGTTACGCCCATCAGGCCGTCCGTGTCGATCATGGCCTTGAGCTCGCCCGACGTGATGAGACCGCGGCGGATGTAGTCGTACCAGGGGCTCTGGCCGAGCTTGCCGAGTTCCACAAGAGGATTCATGAGCGCCTCCCTGCCGGGGTCAATCCCGGCCGATCTACTCGACATGGTGATGTTCGATGGTTACAGTTTGACTTGTTCCTTGGCCGCCGCGATGACATGGTCGACCGTGAAGCCGAATTTCTTGACCAGCTCTTTCAAGGGCGCGGAGGCGCCGAATGTCTTCATCCCGATGGCCTTCCCGGAGAGGCCCACATAGCGGGCCCAGCCGAATGTCGAGGCTTGCTCAACAGAGACACGCGCCGTGACGCGAGGCGGCAACACCGAGTCCTTGTAGTCCTGACTCTGGTGCTCGAACAGCTCCCAGGATGGCATGCTCACGACTCGCGCCTTGATACCCTCGGTCTTGAGCTTTTCGTACGCCTCCACGCAAAGCGACACCTCGCTCCCCGTCGCGAGCAACAGCAGGTCTGGTTTTCCCCCCGGGGCATCGGCGAGGACGTAGGCGCCCTTCGCTACCCCTGCCGCCGATGCGTATTTCGTCCGATCCAACGTGGGAAGGGCTTGCCTCGTCAGAATCAGCGCCACCGGCTCATGCCGCAGCTGCATGATCACGCGCCAGACTTCGACGACTTCATTGGCATCCGCCGGCCGGAGCGTGATCAGTCCCGGGATTGCACGGAGCGAGGGCAGGTGTTCGATGGGTTGATGCGTCGGCCCGTCTTCGCCCACCCCGATCGAATCGTGCGTATAGATATAGATCACGGGGATTTCCATGATCGCGCTCAGCCGCAGCGTCGGCCGTGAGTAGTCACTGAAGATCATGAACTGCGACCCGAAGGGACGCACCTTCGACAGCGACAGCCCGTTCATGATCGAGCCCATCGCGTGCTCGCGGATCCCGAAGTGGAAGTTGCGTCCGGCCGGCGTCTCCGCCGAGAAGTCGCCGGCGCCCTCGAAGGTCAGCCGGGTCTTGGTCGACGGCGCCAGGTCGGCCGAGCCCCCGATCAGCCAGGGCACGTTCTTGGCGATCGCGTTCAGGCACTTCTGCGACGCGTCGCGGCCGGCCACGCCCTTGGCGTCGGCGGGGAAGCTCGGGATGTCCTTGTCCCAGCCCTCCGGAAGCTGGCGGTGCTGCATCCTGTAGAGCGCGTCCGCCTGCTGCGGATGCTGCTTCTTGTACTCGTCGAACAGCTTCATCCAGGCGCCGCGCAGCTCGCCGCCGCGCTTGCCGATCCCGCCCGCGAAGTGCTGGGGCACACCGTCCGGCACCAGGAACTTGGCGTCCTCGGGCCAGCCGTAGAACTTCTTGGCGGCCTTGATCTCGGCCTCGCCGAGCGGCTCGCCGTGGGCGGCGTGGGTGTCCTGCTTGGTCGGCGCCCCGTAGCCGATGTGGCTGTCGACGATGATCAGGGTCGGCCGCTCCTTCTCCTTCTTGAAGGTCTGGAAGGCGCGGTCCAGCATGCCCAGGTCGTTGGCGTCGCCCACTCGGGTCACGTTCCAGCCGCTGGCGATGAAGCGCGTCGCCACGTCCTCGCTGAACGCGATGTGGGTGTGGCCCTCGATCGTGATCTTGTTGTTGTCATAGATCCAACACAGGTTGGAGAGCTTGAGATGGCCCGCCAGCGACGCCGCCTCGCTGGAGACGCCTTCCATCATGCAGCCATCGCCGCACAACGCGTAGACGTTATAGTTGATCATCTCGAACCCGGGCCGATTGAAGTAACTGGCCATCCACTTGCCGGCGATGGCCATTCCGACGCTGGTCGCCACGCCCTGCCCCAGCGGTCCGGTGGTCGTCTCGATCCCGGACGTCCATCGATACTCGGGATGCCCGGCGCACTTGCTGTCGAGCTGGCGGAACCGCTTGATGTCGTCGAGCGTGACCGAGAGCCGCCCCAGCGTCTCATACTGCGCGTTCACCGCCTTCACGCCGCTCAGGTGCAACATCGAGTAGAGCAACATGGAGGCATGCCCCATGGACAAGACGAACCGATCGCGGTTCGGCCAGATGGGGTCATCCGGATCAAACCGGAGCACCCGATTCCACAGAGCATAGGCGACGGGAGCCATGGCCATCGGTGTGCCCGGATGCCCCGAGTTGGCCGCTTGCACCGCATCCATCGCCAACGTCCGGATGGTATTGACGGACTTCAGTTCCAATGGGTCCCGTTCGTTCATGGCGACTCCCTTCCGGCTGTCGGGCCGCCCGTTCGTCTGGGCGGCCCAGGAGGTTCATTGGTCACGGTAAAGAGCTGTCCGTTTCGAAGATAGAGTGTTTGTTGTTCCTTCAAAGTAAAGGGCCGAGAGCCCAACCGGCCGAAGATGCTCACTTGATTGCCGCTCTCATCCACGGCTCGATCCCGGTCCAGTCCCTTCGACAGCGCGATCGCAGGTCCTAGCGTGCGATAGGTTGCAATCAAGTCCGGCACGGGCCGCGGGTTGAAGCCGTAGTGGTTCGGTTGAGAAGGCGGAGACGTCAGTTGAATGACTCGCAGGCCGTTTCGTCCGTCGGCCAGATAGGCAAAGAGGCTGGCATTGGTCGAGCCGACGCGCACCGCACGGGCATCGTTGATCTGCCCCTCCGCAGTAAAGACCTGATCGATCTTCGGTTGTTCCGGCTTCTCCACGTCGATGATCATCAGCCCTTCAGACCCGGCCGCAACATAGGCGTAGCCGCGCGCCACGTAGAGATCTTGCGCATCTGAGATCTTGATCAGCGCCGCGGAGACCGGCTTAGGCTTGTCAGGGAAGGTCACATCGATGACCTTGAGCCCGTCACGATCCAACACAAAGGCATAGCGGAACTGGACGGCCACCACCCGAGGCTCCACCAAGGCCGGCGCCGCAATCGTCGCGACGATCGACGGATGCAGCGGATCGTCGATGCTGACCACCAGGAGACCTCGATCGGCCGTGATGTAGGCATAGTTGCCCGCGATCGTGATGTTGCTCGCTCCGGTGAGAGCGCCATCCGGATTGAACGTCGCGCCTCGTTCCAGAAAATTGTTGTCGGGATCGCCGTCCGAGAGGGTTTCGACATCGACGACGATAAGCCCTTCGTACTTGTCCGTCACATAGGCATACCGATACAGGGGATGCATCGGCTGTTCTTGATTGGCTTCCTTGTGTTGCTGGAATGCGGGACGATCCTGGCGCGACGGTGACACCGGCATATTCGTCGGTAATGCGACGGCCGTCGCATACCGGCTCTTCACATAGGTGCGTTGGCCCAAAGGCGAGACGGGCGACGTCACCAGGTTTTCCGAAAACCCCTTATTGTCCACATTGGCGACGTCGAACACGCGAAATCCGTCCGGCCCGTTTGCCGCATACAGGTATTCTCCCCGAAGCTGGAGGCTTCGGATGTCTTTCCCGCCGTGGTGCTTGGACTCCTCAGCTCCCTTGATAAAGCGGGGCAACTGGTTGTCGCGTTTCTTGTGTGCCGCGTAGTCATCCGGATAGGCCAACTGGTGCAGATAACTCCCGATCACCGCCTGAGGCTCTTCCCGCTCCGTCACCGCCACCGCTTCGAACCCCTCCGATCCCTCGCCCACGTAGATGTAGCGCCCGAAGAAGTTTGGGAAATTGGTGCCTTGCCCTAGCACCTGCCCCACCCATGCGTTGTTATCGTTGTCTTTCGACACATGACAGTCCGTGCAACGTTTCGTTTCCGTCGCGCGCACCGTGTGAGGGAAGTGCGGGGCGAAGGCCTGACTACTGTACCCCGCGGCGGAAATCGGCGGCTGTTGGCTATAGATCACTTCTCGATTCGTATTGTGCGAACTCAGAATCAGGGCGCTCGATGAGCGAACCGGCGCCACCAGCATCTTCTCCTTTCCTCCGCGTTTCACTGTCCCGTGCACGCCCAGGATAAACTGGTCGTCTCTCGCCACCTGCGGATTGTAGGTGGCCCAATTCCTCGTCTCTTCCCCCTCAAAATGATTGGAGGTCTTTTTCCAGTTGGCCTTGATGGGCAAATGGCACCCGGCGCAACTGGTGGTCCAGGAGAGATGGCAGGAGAAGCAGGCGACCCGTTCGTTGGAGTGCGCAAGATTCTCATGGTTCGGCGGGACTTCGCCCCAGGTGGCCCCGTCCTTCTGCATCGTCTTGGCGAGCCGGGATTGCTCGGCTCGTTTTGGATTCGCCTTCGACCAAACCGAATCAGGATCCACCGTATCCTTGACCTGAACAACCTCCCATTCTTTCCCTTTTTCCAACATGGACCGCTGGATCAGTTTGTCTCCTCGCCATTCGAATCGGCGCTCTTTCCAGGGCGTGGTCCCGATGCGCAAGTTGCTGCCCCCGGGCGGGGCCGCCGGACCCGTTGTTTTCAGCGTGGCATACCGGTCGATGGTGCCGTGGCAATCCATGCAGGTAATCTCAATCGGGTCGGCATACATCCCGTACAGCTTGCCGTTGCCGTGGCTGTCTTGCGCAAAGTGGCAATCGACGCAGTGCATGCCCTTGTCGAGATGAATGTCCTTCAAATGCACCGGGATCCCAGATCGGCCGGTTTTCCATTCTTCTTCCGTCCGAGGTTGTATGGCTTTCTGAAGTTTCTCGGACGTCAGATCCGCCACGATCTGGTCGTTATCGTCCAGGAGATTGCCCTTTCGATCACGTTTAAAGACGGCTCGGAAGTTCCACCCGTGCCCATGGTAATCGGCGAATTGGGTATGCTTGAGCTTCGAGTTGAGCCCGCTCACCTCCGAAAGAAACTCGAAGTCGGCCCACTTGCCGCGAACCACCGCGCCTTCCGGATTGCGATTCATCGCTCGCCAGGCCTCTTCGTCGGTCGGATAGCGCTGCTTCTCCGGCCACATCGGCTCCCCATCGACTTCATAGTCCCACATTTGGTAGCCCAGGTAGGTATTGACGAACACATTGGGCTGATGCATGTGGCAGACCATGCACTGGCTCGTCGGAATGGCTTTGGTGAATTCGTGTTTCAGCGGATGGCCGATTTCCTTCTTGGGGATCGTGGGGTCTTTGGTTTGCGTCAAGCCGCGGTTGCCATGGCGGGCGTAAGGACCCGATTCGAGCACATCACGGTTGTTCGCATAGACCACATGACAGGCGGAACACCCGCTGGAGCGAAAGTCACCGGGATTGTCGTTGGTTCCCAAGAAAGACAGGTGCGGATCGTTCAGCCGAGTCTTGTGGATATTCAGGACCGGCACGGCAATGCGCAGCCCGGTTCCCGGACCGCGCAGACTCTGCCGAATGTCCGGACGTCCAGGATCCTCCCGACTCGGCGTCTGAAAGAAACTGGATCCCGAGGTGCCGATATCCGGAAAGTTCGAGGGGATATTCAGCCCCCCTCGCTCGAACACGCGGAAAATATCGCCGGGCGGCAACACCTCCCATCGAGGCAGCGGCAGAATAAACGGAAGCACGCCCTTGGCCAACTCTGTCGGCGTCGGCGGAGGTTGCAGTTCAATTTTCTGGGGAGCGCCATCGATACCGTAGCTCTCTCCCAGATAGGGCACCTTCAGTGCGCCGATCGCCGGCGCCATGATGCCGTTGTTGTAAGCGGCGATGCTCCAAAAGATACTGACCGTCGTCATGGGGCTCACCTCGACTTGCGTCACTTCATTTTGATGGCAAGCCCCACAGACCACCCGCGCCACGCGCAGATCGCCGGGGTTGATAAACCGAATGAACTTCGGATCCTCCTTGTTCAAGATCGTATAGCTGTCAGGTGGATTCGCGGCGGACAGCTTTCCATCCGCGCCTTTCCACGCGTCGGGATATCGGGGTTGGACATGCGCCTTCGACTTCGCGTCCTCGTAGGCAGCGCTGCCCGGCAGTGATGCCGGTCCAACCACCACATCCGGTTGTCCGCCGTGGCAATCGACACACCCGAGACGGACGGTTTTCGAGGCGTGCATCGTCGGTTCGTCCGTCGCCGTGTGGCAGCTCGCGCAGCCCCGGCTTTTCGCCTCCGCCTCCTCTTGCGTCTGCCGAATGATGTCGGCCGACAACGTATCGCCCGCGCCGGCATTCGGCGGGGTCTCCGGCGTCTGTGAAAGCCAGCACCCCTGCAACAGCGCGATCGCGCCGCCGAACACTCCAAGGCACACGCCGATGATCAGCTTCGATCGTACGCGCTGCTTCAGACTCACGGCCTCATCCTCACTAGACCAGAGGTCGCTAGAACGTCAGTGTGGCAGAGAAAAATGCCGAGTAGAGATTCTCTTCGACCTGTATATCCTTAAACCCGGGGCCCGGCGAGAAGTAGGCCAGCCCACCACTTAGGATAACGTTGTTATTCAAGTAGGGACGATAGATAAAGCCGAGGCTATAATCTCCCCCGGCGGCGTGCCGGATGCCCGGCTGCTGCAGGACGGTCTGCAAGGCCTCCGTTTTCACGAACCAGATATAGTTGGCGTTAAACAGGGCCTTCAGTTTCGGGGTGACCTCGGCGTCAAGCCCCACATTCACGAGAAATGTGCCTGGATTGACGAATTGTGGTTGGCCCTGAATCTTGCTGCTGCGCAGATCGTTCAGCAGACTCAGGCGGTTGACGACAAACACCCCTGTCTGCGTCAGCGGAATCCCCTGGCGGTTGTAATAGCTAAACCCGGACCCGGCAAAGTTCACGTTGTCGAGAATAGAATCGAAGCCGCTGCCCTTGCCGTCCCTCGCGTTGCCGTCACCGGATCCGTAAAACACGGAGACTTTGGGGCGCAGCCAGTCAATGTCGTACGACAACTCCGCCGCCGCCATATGCGCGTTGATGGTCAGGGGCGTCCCGGATATCGGGTTCAGCGTGTCCTTCCCAAACACCTGATAAAAGGCATGGCTGATATTCAGTCGGCCGATGTGCCCGTCGCCCGCCCAGCCCAGATAATACGAATAGACATTGTGTGGAGTGACGCTCCCGATCCGCGACGGCCGGACCAGAAATCCATTCGTGTCATATTTTTGTCCACCATCGTCCTGAGTGCCGGCCTCATCCCGATCATGATGGAAACTCAGTTGGGTCGTATAGCCGAGCCAGATGAAGTCCTGCTTATACAGATTGGCCACCACGACCTGGCGATGTCGGCGCTCGAACGAGTTCAACTGGCTATTCGTGTCCTTTTCGAGAAGATTGAAGTAGGCGATGTTCCACTGATATTTATTATTGTCGAAGTTTCCAAAGAAGCGGACCCCCGGCTCATTGTCCGAAAAGATGAATCCCCGGAAGTCGCTCGTGAACCCTTGAATCCCGGCTCGCACCGACACGAAATCGAAATAGCGGCTGACATCCGCCAGTTTCTTTTCGACGAACAGTTCTTGGAAGGCGATTTGATGGTCATGTCTCGTGGTCCCGTTGCGCACGTCGATATTGACCACGCCGCGCTCCCGCACATCCAAGAAGTTGTAGTTGAACACCGGAGTCGCGCGGAACGCCCAGTCCCGCGGCCTGAACGCCGTCGAACCGCTGAAGAGTTCAAAGCTGGCCACAAAGTTTTGATTCAAGAACAGCTGGCGCCCGCGCCCGAAGAACTCACCGGCGCTGCCGGGGACGTCACGGCTTGGACCTTGCGGGGTCGGCAGCTTTCTCGCCTCAAAGAGCGAGTCACTGATCGCCGTCACGCTGAGGAAGGTGTTTTGGCCAAAGATCGGATAGTCGGCCTTGAGGACGTTCTGGTTGTAGGGATCGTACCAGCGGCCCGTGTAGCCGATGCGCCATCGATCCGGCAGCGGAATGAAATTGCTCCGCTCGTGCTCGGCGAGCTCGTCTTCCGTCGGTTTCGTCTTGCCCGTCGGCAATCGCCGAAGCGATTCCGCGGGAGAACCGCTTCGCGTCTCCTGCTTCCCTACCGCCTGGTCTTCCCGTGAGGGAGCCTCCGGCTCTCCCGCCCAGGTCCTGGGTTGAAACCCTTCAGCGTTGAGGACAGCCGCCACCACGATCGTCATCCCCACAAGCAGACCGACACGCATGCGCAGTCACCGTTTCCATTCATCGATCAGCGAGGCCACCAGCCCGGTCCATCCCGTCTGGTGGCTGGCGCCCAGTCCAACGCCGGTATCTCCATGAAAGAACTCGTAGAACAGGAGGCAGTCCTTCCAGTGGGGATCGCGCTGAAACAGCTGCCGCTCCCCATACATGGGGCGATATCCACGCTCATCACTGACAAATAGCTGGCTCATGCGAGCGGCCAAATCCCCGGCCAACTCCCGAAGCGTGAGCTGACGTACCGCGCCGCCGACCTCGCGCACCGAGACGGTCAGACTCGGACCAAAGGCCTGGCCGAGTTTGCGGAGCGATTCCACCAGCAAGAACCCTGTCGGGAACCAGATAGGCCCCCGCCAGTTCGAATTGCCTCCCTTCACATTGGTGTGCGCATCTCCCGGCTCATAGCCCACCTGGCGGTCGCCGAACCGGAACGGCCGAGTGCGATGAGCTTTCGACAGGCTGCGAATACCGTAATCGGAGAGGAATTCGTCCTCATCCCACACGCGTTGCAACAGGGTCTTCATCTGGGACTCATCGACCAGCGTCAAGGCATAGGTCGTCGTGCCGTCACGCTCGATCACATGGCAACATTGAGACGCCAGCTCGGGCCGGTTCTTGAGAAACCACTGCAAATTGGTCCGGAACTCGGGGAAGGGCTCCAGCCAATCGGACTGTAGCCGTTCGACCGCATACAGCGGGATCAATCCGACGAGGGAGCGGACTCTGAACTTGTGAGACGACCCATCAGGATAGCGCAGGACGTCATAAAAGAAGCTGTCATCCGCGTCCCACAACTGATGGTCACGCTGGCCCATGTTCTTCATGGCCGCCCCGATGCGCATAAAGTGCTCCAGGAACTTGGTCGCCATGCGTTCATAGACCTTGTTGTCGACCGCCAACTCGAGCGCGATACGGACCATGTTCAAACAAAACATGGCCATCCAGCCCGTAGCATCTGCCTGTTCGAGAATCGTGCCGCCGGGAAGGCGCTCACTCCGATCCACCACCGTGATATTGTCGAGCCCGAGGAATCCGCCTTCAAACACGTTGTTCCCCTGGCTGTCGACCTTATTCACCCACCACGAAAAGTTCATCAGCAACTTATGGAAACAGCGCTCCAGGAAATCGCGATCCGCCCGGCCGTGCCGTCGCTTTTCCATGTTGTAGACGCGCCACGCGGCCCAGGCATGGACGGGAGGGTTCATGTCCGAGAACGCCCATTCATAGGCCGGGATCTGCCCATTCGGATGCTGGAACTGCTCGAACAACAGCAGCCACAACTGCTCCTTGGCGAACTCCGTATCCACGACGGCCAACGCCACGGCTTGAAACGCCAAGTCCCACGCGGCAAACCATGGGTATTCCCACTTGTCCGGCATGGACAGAATGCGCATGGAATTAAGATGACGCCAATGGGCATTGCGTCCCCACTTGCGGCCGGCCGGAGGCGGCCAGGCGGGCGAGTCGCCGTCCAACCACTTGTCTACGTCGAAGAGATAGATCTGCTTGGACCAGAGCAGTCCGGCCAACGCCTGACGCTGAACTTGTCGTTCTTGCGGGCTGGCCTTCGGAGGGTGAACGATGTCGTAAAACCGGTCGGCCTCTTCTGCCCGCTGGCGAATGATCCGTGGGACGTCTTCTAAAGGACGCTCCAGTTCGACAGGCGACCACCGAAGCAGCACCTCGAACGATCCTCCGGCAGGCACCTCCAGCCGATAGTCCACGCAAGCCTTCGTCCCCCGCAGGGCCGGATTAATACAGTCTTCCTTATCAATCAGATGCCGATGAAACGCATCCTTCACGAACGGGGAATGGTTTGTCCGGTCCGGACCAAATACGCGAGACATGTTCGTCTCGTTGTTGGTGAATAACGGTCGGCCGCCCGGCTGGGCGTAAAGGAACCGACGCCCAAGCCGATACGTGAACGTCAGATTTGGAAGAGGGGCTGCAGAACCGTCGTCCGCAATCAAGCAAATCGGCTTGGCGCTCTTTGAGGCCGCCGATGTTCGAGCGGCCTTGGACCGTCCGCCTGCCCCGGAAAGTTCAATCACCGGCTCCGGGCCCCGCGTCTCCGCCCATGCCCACGTGTTCCGGAACCACAGATGCGGCAGCAGATGCAGCGGCGCGGCGTCCTTCCCGCGATTGAAAGCTTGGATCCGGATACAGATGTCTTCCGGCGAGGCCTTGGCATACTCGACCACAATGTCGAAGTACCGTTGGTCGTCGAACAGGCCCGTGTCGAGGAGTTCGTACTCCGGCTCCATCGCGCTGCGTCGCCGGTTCTCCTGGATGAGTTGGGAATAGGGAAACGGCGCTTGGGGATATTTATACAGGTACTTCATGTAGCTGTGCGTGGGCGTAGAATCGAGGTAGAAGTAGTACTCCTTCACGTCTTCTCCGTGATTCCCCTCATTGGGCACAAGACCGTAGGCTCGCTCTTTGAGAATCGGATCACGCTCATTCCAAAGCGCCAGCGCAAACACAAGGAGCTGATACCGATCGCAGATGCCGGCGAGGCCGTCCTCTCCCCACCGATAGGCCTTGCTCCGGGCCATGTCATGAGGCAGAAAGTCCCAGGCCTCACCCGTCGCGCTATAGTCCTCGCGCACAGTCCCCCACGCTCGCTCGCTTACGTACGGGCCCCACTTCCACCAGATTGGCGGCTGTCCGATATTCGCCCGGAGGCGCTCATGCTCGGCCGTGAGCGCAGTGGCCGGCGAAGAAGAAGGCGCCGGACGAGTTCTTGCCGTTTTCATGGCCATACGCGGACCGCCTACAGATTGGGATGCCTCGGGAAGACGCTGTAAGGAAGTCGGGCGCCGCGGACGGTCACCGTGTCGGACCGAATACCCGGAGGCGCCTCGAAGCCGACGCTGCCCATGAACCCAATGATATTGTCCTGATCGATCCCGTCGCCTGAGATGCCGATCCCCCCGACGAGCACCCCATTCCGATAGAGAGGAAAGCCGCCGGAAAAGATCTGCATGCCGTTCGCGAGACCGGGCAGCCCCCCCGGCGAGCAGGAGCCGGTCATTCCGAGCTGGCCAATCGCGATGTCTAGTTGGAGGCCCGTATTGAAAATACTCCATTGTCCCAGCGGTTTCGAAAACGGGCCGTTCGAAAAGGGCTGACTGGCCCCCGGGGGGAAGATCGGCTGGCTCAGAAAGCCGATCGCGGTTTCGCTGAACGCGATGCTGCCATCGAGTAACAGGCCGTCCGCGGCGGCCGCCGTGACGTAGGAGCCAAATCCCGCCGCCGTCAGTGCCGCCCCCGCCGTCGCGCTATCAAAAAAGGTCGCCGTCCTGGCTTTCTGCGCGGACACGTCCCACCCGAAAATTGGCGCATCGGTCGTTCGAAACATGCCCAGGATATTGCCGCTGCTATCCACGACGGTAATCGACACACGGGCCTTACTGCCCAGCGGCAGGCGAATGGCCGCGCGCGTGGCGTCCGCCTGACGCGCCGCCTGGGCAATGATGGTCGTCACTTCCGGCACCGTGAGCGCTAGCCCGACAGGCGTAGTCCCGGCGACCACGGCCGAGCCTGTGTCGACCGAGCCGGCGATCCCGCCGAAGCTCGCAGGGGTGAATCCGGTGGCGGGGCTCAGGATCGGCGCCACGATCTCAGTGCCGGCCGCGGCAAAGACGGCATAGGCGGTGGTGGCTTGGCTGGACGGAGGCTCCGCATTGACAAAGGGAATTCGCATGCCATCGACCAGGATATTGTTCCCCCGGATGCCTCCCGGCGCGGAGAACCCGAGGGTGCCGGCCGCCGCGATAATTTCCTCTGTCGATTGATCATTATCGGTCGGGTCACGATCGGCCGTGTATACCCCGTCGCCTTCGACGCCGATCCCGCCGACCGCGGTCCCGTTCTTATACAGCGGGAGCCCGCCCGAGTCGCCGGAGAGTCCCAGAGGCAAGTTCGACGTCGAGGCAGAGTGCCCGCTCCGGCTGACATCGCTGCACCGCAACTGGGAAAACTGCACGCCGAAGAGGGGCCCGCTGGGAGAAGGATTCACCTGAGGCGGGAAGTGCTCCTGCACGATGAAGGCGGCGCTCCTGGTCGTGAAGGCATTGCCTTGCGTACTGAAAAACGCCGCCGTACCCGCCTTTGAAATTGCGGCGTTGGCGGCCGTCACCAAGCCGCCTGACGCCCCCTCCAATCCACCCGTGCCACCGCCGCTGATCGTTGTATTGGGGTTGGCTCCCGCCATCTGCAGGACGCCCAAGACCGTGCCTTCGTGATCCACCACGGCAATTGTCACCGGCAGTCCACTATTCGTCGCCTGCGTGGCGGCTTGGGCAATAATGGTCTGGACCTCCGTCGCCGTGAGATGCACCGTCGACGAGGACGATTCTGCCGCCACGCCGGCCGTACTGGGGCTGCCCCCGTCTCCCCCGCAGCCACCGAGCAAGCAGCTGCCGGTGACAATGAGACAAGGCCAGACCGCTCCTCCCGTCCACCCCGTAGCCCGCTTGCCACCGATGACCCGCATCTAGCCTCCCCCTCCGGCGGACGAACTCATTGAGGCCCGCGCCTGGTCGTGCTTGGGAATGTCCCTGAGTTGCGGCGGCAATTCCCCCGGACGCTGTAACGTTTTGTCGTGATAATAGTGACAGGAATTACACGAGGCCTGTGCCCCGTTGGGTTCGAAGTGACAGGCTTGGCAATTCTTGATCCCCGGCAGCAGCACGTCGCTGGTGGCAATGCTCTTGGGGGCTCCCTCATGGCACGCCACACAATCTTTCTTCTTAATGTCGGGCAATCCGAGATGTGGGGCATGGTCGAACCGGCTGTAGATGAACCATGCGGAGGGCACGTCGGTCTTCTTGATGCGAGGAAGTCCTGCTTCCGACGCCAGAACATCCCCCGAGGGCTCGGACGTCGGTCGCATCGAATCCTCGACCACATGGCAGAGGAGGCACTTCTTGGATTTCTTGGCGTAGAGGAATTTCTCCGCCTTGGCGGTCATCTCCTCGACCGAGACCTCTTCCTTCGACTTCGGCGCGCCCGGCTGCCGACGTGTAAACGCCGGCCGGCCCAGCTCGCGCGAGACGAGCTCGTAATAGGCCGCCTGCAATTCGGCTCGAACCTCCTGAGGCTGCTTCATATGGGACACCGTCTTGCCCGGCAGTCGATCGTCGAAATCCAACTGATGGCACCGCAGGCAGTCCTTCTCGAAGTTAATGGGCTTCATGTAGGCGCCCTGCTCATCCGGATGATGGCAACTGAGGCACTTCAAGGGCTCCGGCCCTTCGGGGCCGCGGAGTTCCGGATCCAGATGGACCTTATGATTGAGCAGCAGGGCGGCCTGGTCTTTCGGGGCATCCTTCGCATCGAGCCGAACGCGTGTGGGTCTCTGCGGATCGGACGACCGCACGCTCACGGCGAACTCCGGATGATCGCGATTGAACCCATGAATCTGCGGATGGAAGGCGATCCGCCCGTCCTTCACCTTCAAATCGCCATGGCATTGATAACAGTCGGAGTCTGGGACGGCCGCCAACGCAGGCTTTTCCTTATGCTCCACGTGGCAACTCGCACATTGTGGGCCCGGCACCTGCGAATGCTCGCCGAAATGGGTTGGTCCCGTGTGGCAAGCCTGGCAGGTCTTATCCGGAACGGAAGTCCAGACAGCTTTCCAAGGCGCATGACAGTTGATGCACTGATCCGCAAACTGACTATGCTTGAGGGACACCAATCCCGGCATGAAGGCCCGATGTTTGCCGATCCCGAAAGCCACCGCGGCGCCGCCGACCACCAGCAGCACGAGCGCCACGCTCAGCGCGCGCTTGGTCCATCGTCCGCTGGAGAGTTGATATTGAGGGAGCAGGGCCACCCGGTCCTGCTCTTTCGCCCCCGGTCCCTCTTCGATCGCGATCGTCAACGAGGACCCCGTCCCGCCGCCGGCGAGGCGAAGCAGATAAGACCCGATGCGGATCGTATCGCCGCCCCTCACCACGGCCTCGCGAATCGGCGAGTGATTGACGTAGGTCGCCGCCGCACCGGTGAGATCCCGCAACAGATAGCGCCCCTGAGACCATTCCAAAGTGGCATGATTGAGTGAGATCGCCAAATCGTCCAGATGCAGGTCGTTGGAAGTCCCCCGCCCGATACGGAGGAGGTCGGACGACACCTCTGTCGTTCTCGTTTGGGCCTCGCCCCGATGGATGATCCGACGTTGGAGGATATAGGCCATGAGAGTTCCCCAGGTGCCGGCCTAGTAATAGAAAACAAAGACGAGATGCACGACCACCGCCGCCACCATAGCGAGCGAAACCGGCAGATGAATGTAGAGCCACGACTCTAAGGCATTGCGCAGCCGCATCTGCGACAACAGATTTGCCTCTAGTTGGCATTTCTGCAGCATTAATTTCGTCAAGGTCTGGAAATCGGCATGTTCCTTAGCGGGGATCTGCGGGACGAGTCTTGCCAGCTCCTCGGTCCGCTTCGCGACAGCATCGCTCCCGGGACCGGACAGGAGCAGCTGCCATCCGCGCGGCTTCCGGCCCCTCGTCCTGCCCACTTCATCGCGATAGACATGCACAAAGGCATCGGACTTGTCTTTCGCCAGATCCCGCATATCGGCCAGGAGTCGATTGATCTCCCGATCCACCTTATCGGCCTGGAGGCCGGCCTCGTGTCGGGTGAGTCGGGACGGCACGGACAGATAGAGCAACACACCCACGATCCCGCTGACTACGACAACGGCCAGCAGCACAAAGGCCAGCGTGTGAAAGTCGAAGCGAAACTTAAACCCGGCATGCAGCGGAATGACCAGCAGGACGAGCAAGCCCAGATAGACATGGGCGCTGGTCCACCCTAGCAACGTGCCGACGCCGCTGCTGTAACGGCGCTTGCGAATCCCGAGGGCCATCAACACCAGAATGATCACCGTGCCGATGACGCCGTAGAGGAGCCCCATCGGGGTTCCCCCGTGGGGCAGCATTCGACGGCGATAGTCCAGGTAGCTCCCCACTAATACCGCCGCCGCAATCAGGCTGATCCACAGCCAACGCTTTCCCCTGTAGGTCAGGAAGGTTTCTTCGAGCACTTGCCGCATGAGTCCGTGACTTCCCCTGTCCTCGGCTACAGCGCGCCGACGCCGACCCGCTTGAAATACTCCTCCGGGGACACGCGCATAGCCGCCCCCGTCGGACAGGACCGCACACAGGCCGGGCCATGGTCGTCCCCACGGCACAGATCGCATTTCACCGCCTTGGTGGGCCCTTCTTCTTGGGGCGGCCCCGGTTTCATGCCGACCATAATCAACAGTCTGTCCAGGGCACCCAGTTCCACCCGCTTCTGTTCATGCTTCATCATGATGTTGCCGTAGGGGCAGTTCTTCGCGCAGTTGCCGCAGCCGATACAGTTCTCGCGGATGAACACTTCTCCCTTCGGATCGCGCAGGATCGCATCGCCCGCCAAGCAATCGGTCAAGCAGAGGGGGTTCTCACAATGCCGACAGGACGTCGGGACCAAGAGATTGGCGAAGATCAAACCTTCCGTGCGATAGAGGCGCGTCTGTCCGCCGTGGGTGGCCGCACAGGCGTTGACGCATTGATCGCACCGGACGCACTTATTTTCGTCGATGAGCAATACATCGGTGCCCTCGAACACGCCCTCCTTCAGCATGTCATCGATGACGTGGCCGCCGGCCAGTTCGCGCAGCGCCACGTGCTGCCCCCAGATCAGCGCCTGTTGCACGTCCCTGCGAAGCCGTGACGCGAAATCCGGATAGCTCGCGAGGATCGACTCGAAGTCCTCCTTCATTAGCTTGATGGCTTCGGTGAACTTCGTGGCGGCGACCGTGGCGGTGCGTGTAGGCTGGGCAGGATCCAGCAAAGCCATCTCGCCGAAGTACCGGCCGACCGGGACATAGGCGACCACGACCTCCCGATCCCCGCTGAGACTCCGCTTGCTGATCTTGACCGACCCGCTGCGCACCAGGTAGAAGGCGTCGCCCACGTCGCCCTGCCGAAACACCACCTCGCCCTGTTTGAACGCGCAGGTGGTCGCCTTCTTGGCCAAGGCGTGCAGGAACCGCGAGTCGGCATTCGGCAAGATGTGGCTGCGGAAAGCCCGTACGATGAAGGCCTCGTCCAGCCCGCGCTTGACCGTCGGTTCATAGCTCATGAGCCGCAGCACGGCTTTTCGGGGAACCTCGAGGAGGACGCAATCCGTTCCGGCCGTCACGGTCCCGGAGCGGCGGCGCCCTGAAATCAGCCCCCCCTCGCCAAAGTGGTCCCCCTTCTCCAACATGATGGGCTTGTCGTCTTTCAGTTGCGCCTCGAAGGTAATCCGCACGCGGCCCGAGAGGATCAGATAGAAATCATCGGAGTAGTCGTGCTCCCGGTAAATGATCTGATCCTCCTGACACTCGCGCAGGGTCGATGCCAAAACCAGCTCGCGCAGAGTCTGCGGCCCGATCTCCGAGAGCAGCGGCACGGAGGCGCGGATGGCGGCCAGCCGTTCGTCGGTCGTGCCGGGCAAGAGACGGAGCTTGTCGCGGATGAGGGGCTCATCCACCGGCTCGACCTCACGACCCACAATGTGCTCGACGACGTCGTAGCCCTGATTCATGCCTTCTTTGATCAGGTTATATCCCGCCACTGCGCCGATCATGTACAGCCCGGGGATGGATGTCTCGTAGTGCCGACTGAGCACCGGCGGGGCCGTCGGCTCGGGCGAGGAGAAGGCGATGCCGACCTTCTGCAAGAAGCCGCGGGGCAGTTCCGCCCCGATCCGCACAAACACCAGATCGGCCTTGACCTTCACGGATCGATCGGGCAATTTGAGATAGGTGTGACCCTCTTCGATCCGCTCGACCCCCGCGCTGTGATAGGCCGTGACCTTGCCCGCCGCCACTTTCTGATTGATCTCGCGATCCAAGGCGTCCTTGAGCCGATAGAACTCCGTGTTCCGGTTGACGACGGAGACCCGGTTCTTTTCACAGAGCGCCAGGACCCCTTCGATGGCGGCATCGCCGGCCCCGACCATGAGGATGTCCTCATTCTCATAGATGAAGGGATCTTCCAAGCGCGTAAACACATGGGGCAAGGTTTCACCGGGGACCTTGAGCTGGCGCGGATTGCCCTGTACGCCGATGGCGAGGATGACATGCTTCCCTTCGTGCTCGCCCCTGTTGGTGCGCACGGTAAACAGACTGCCCGACTTCACGATCTCCTTGGCTTCTTCGGGGCGTCGAATTTCCAGACTGTGTTCGGCCACCGCGGCGTTCCATCGGTCGAGCACGTCTTCACGGGAGCCGGCCTGAAAACCCACATCGCTCCGCAGGGGGATCATGGCCGGTTCCGCCATGACGTGCTTCCGCTTTTGGTAGTAATAGAAGACCGTGTTGCCGACCTCGCCCTTTTCCAGGACGAGAACGGCCAATCCGTGCTTCTTGGCATGGCAGGCCGCGCTGAGCCCAGCCGGACCGGCGCCGACGACTATGACGTCGTACATAAGTTCATCCTCTCACAATCGAAACGCACGGCCTGTGACCCCGCTCACAGACGAATCAACACGGAGGGGACGCGCTACCCGCGCCCGGCGCTCTTTGCCGGACGCTCGCCTCGATAGATATCCATGATCGTCTGGAGAAATTTGAGCGCCTCCGCCCGAGGACGCTGGAACGAGTTCCGGCCGATGATCGACCCGAAGCCTCCGCCGTCACGAATCGCCCGAGCCTCTTCGTAGACCGCCCGATCTTCCTGTTTGGCGCCGCCGGAAAAGATCACGATTCGACGCCCGTCAAAACAACTCTGCACCACGTGGCGGACACGCTCCTCCAAGGTCTTGATAGGCACCGCTTCCGACTCATACACTTTCTTCGCCGCCGCCTGTTCGAGATGCGCGGTAGGAAGCTTGACCTTGATGATGTGCGCGCCGAGCTGGGCGGCGATCTGCGCGCCGTAGGCCACGACGTCGATGGCCGTTTCCCCTTCCTTGCTGACTTGACCGCCCCGCGGGTAGGACCAGACCACGACGACCAATCCCGCGCGCTTCGCCTCCTCGGCAATCTCACGCAATTGCTCGTACATCGCGCCGCAATGCGCCGAGCCGGGATAGATGGTGAACCCCACCGCCACACAACCGAGTCGAAGGGCCTCCCGCACGCTCCCCGTCACGGCCGGCATTGGATCCTTCTCGTCGTGCAACACGTCGTGGTTGTTGAGCTTCAGCATGATGGGCACTTGCCCCGCGTAATCGGCGGCGCCGGCCTCCAAGAATCCCAAGGGCGCCGCATAGGCGTTGCAGCCGGACTCGATCGCCAGCTCAAAATGGTAGCGAGGGTTATAGGCCAGGGCATTCATCGCAAAACTGCGCGCCGGGCCATGCTCGAACCCTTGATCGACCGGAAGAATCACCAGCTTCCCGGTCCCGGCCAAGCTGCCGTGGTTCAGCATCCGCGCCAGGTTCGCCCGGGTCCCCGGGCTATCACTGGCATACCAGCTCAAGATTTCTTGGATGCGGGCCTTCATGGGAAACCTCCCAAGTTTGGAGTGACCGCGTGCTCGATCCCCATCGAGTGTTACCGCCGCCCCTGGATGAACTCTTCCACCAAAGCCACGTCTCCCGCACTGCCGATGAACAGAGGTACCCGCTGATGGAGCGCCGTCGGCGCCAGGTCCAAGATCCGCGCCGCGCCGGTGCTCGCCCGCCCGCCGGCCTGTTCCACCACAAGGGCAAGCGGATTGGCTTCGTAGAGCAGCCGCAACTTCCCCTCCGGCTTGTCCGTTTCGCCCGGATACAAGTAGATGCCTCCGGCCAAGAGCACACGATGCACATCGGCGACCAAGCAGCCCGAATAGCGCGCGGCATAGGGACGGCCGGTCCCCTTGTCGGACGCATGGAGGTACTCAACATATTTCCGGACGCCCGGGGTCCAATTCAAGATATTGCCTTCGTTCGCCGCGTACGTCTTTCCCCTCGCGGGAATGCGAATATGTTCATGCGAGAGCACGTATTCTCCAACCCCGGGATCCAGCGTGAATCCGTGGACCCCTTGGCCCAAGGTGAAGACCAGCATCGTGCTCGACCCGTACAAGAGGTAGCCGGAAGCGACCTGCGCAGCCCCTTTGTGCACAAGATCCGCTTCGGTCGGAAGCCGGTCGTCGCCCCGATGCCGCAAGATCGAAAAGATCGTGCCCAGGGGCATGTTGACATCGGTGTTCGACGATCCGTCCAGCGGGTCGAACAGCAGGATGTACTTACCCCTTGGCCAATTTTCCGGAATGAGGAGCGGTTTCTCCAGTTCTTCCGACGCCAGGGCGCAGACCAGTCCGCTGGTTTGGAAGACCTTGACCAAGGTTTCGTTGGCCAGCTCATCCAGCTTCTTGACCGCTTCGCCCTGCACGTTCGTCGCGCCGGTCACGCCTAAAATGTTGATCAACCCGGCCCGCCGAAGGTCATGGGCGATCATCTTGCCGGCGAGGCCGATCTGCGCCATGAGCGCCGAGAATTCCCCGGTCGCCTCCGGATGCGCCGACTGCTCTTTCAGGATGTACCGCGTCAGGGTAATGGGGAACTGGTCCATAACGTCCCTCCCCTCGTCCGTTACGAGGCGCGCGCAGCGCCGACTTGCGCCAACCGTCCGGCATAGCGGGCGGCGCCGATTAAAGGCGCTTTCGGATTGAGCGCCACGCGGACCCGAACGGATTTCAGAAACGATTCATAGCGCCCCTTTTGCATGAAGGCCCTGAGGAACTCCCCATCCTGCAGTTTCTTCAGAATCTTGGGCGCGATGCCGCCGCCGATGAACACCCCGCCCAAGGCGAAGGCTTGCAAGGCCAGGTTGCCGGCCGCGGCGCCATAGAGGCGAACGAACAGCGACAAGGTCTCCGTGCAGAGTGGATGGTCGCCCGCCAGCCCGACCGTCGTAATGACGGCCGCAGGATCGCCCAATTGAATCCGATCCTTGAGCCACAAGGGCTCTTCCACATAGCCGGTATCCCGCAAAAACGAGTAGATGTTGACGAACCCCGGCCCGGACAGCACCCGCTCATAGCTCACATGGCCGTACTTCGCGCGGAGATAGCGCAGCAACTCGACCTCTTGATCCGACTGGGCGGCGAAGTCCGCATGGCCGCCTTCCGAGGCCATCGGGTGATAGTCCCGACCATCCCAACAGAGCGTGGCTTGTCCCAACCCAGTCCCGGCGGCAAGGAGGACCGCGTGCCCCGGTCGTGGTTTGGTCGAAGCAGCCGTGAGCAGACAGAGCTCATCCTCCCGCAGGAAGGTCATGCCGTAGGCGGCCGCCTCCACATCGTTGAACAACCGGACTGCGGAGGTATCCATTTCGTCGGCGAGGTCGCGTTCATCCAGCGTCCAAGGGAGATTCGTGGTCTGACAACGCCCCGCGATAACAGGGCCGGCCACGCCGATGCAGGCGGCGTGAATCTTCGGCCGAGGTCCTTGGTTTAGAAACGATTCCAGTAGCGGGCCGAATTCCGGGTATTGTCGGCTCGGGAACACCTGCTCCCGAATCGGCTCGGTCAACGATTGATCCGACGGATGAAACAGCGCCAGGACCGTCTTGGTGCCCCCGATGTCGCCGGCCAAAATCATGCTAGATGCTCCCCCACTCCCGCCCGTCCGCGCCGATGAGTCGATCGGCCTCGACCGGACCCATGCTCCCGGCCTGATATTCCGGCAGCCACTTGTTGCCGTGTTTCGCCCATCCCTCCAGAATGGCGGTAATCCAGGTCCAGGAGGCTTCCACGGCGTCGCGCCGCATGAACAACGAGGCATCGCCCGCCATGACGTCCAACAACAGGCGTTCATAGGCCTCGGGCGAGGGCGCGCCGAAGGCGTCGCCGTAGCGAAAATTCATCTCGACCGGATGGGCCTTCGCTCGTGACCCCGGCACTTTCGAGATCACCCGAAGCGAAAAGCCTTCATCGGGCTGGATGCGCAGCGTCAAGACGTTGGAAGCCAGCTTCGTGGAGGGATCGGCGTTGAACAGGATGCGCGGGGTCTCCTTGAAGTGCACCGACACCTCACTGGCCCGCTTGGCCAGCGCCTTCCCCGTCCGCAGATAGAAGGGCACGCCCGACCATCGCCAGTTGTCGACGAACAGCTTGAGCGCCACATAGGTTTCGGTCGTGGAGTCCGGCTTGATCCCCGCCTCGCGGCGATAGCCCGGCGCCTCGCGCCCATGCGCCGTACCGGCACTGTACTGGGCGCGCACGGTATACCGCTCGACATCCTTATCCGCAATGGGCCGCAGGCAGCGCAACACGTCCATCCGCGCGTTGCGCACGACGTCCGAGTCCAGGCTATACGGCGGCTCCATGGCAATCAGGCAGAGCAGTTGCAGAATATGGTTTTGCACCATGTCCCGCAGCGCTCCGGCCCCGTCGTAATAGGTCGCGCGCGTCCCCACGCCTTCTGCTTCGCCGACCGTGATTTGGACGTGGTCGATGTACTTGTGGTTCCAGATCGGTTCGAAAATGCCGTTGGCGAACCGCAGCACCAAGAGATTCTGCACGGTCTCCTTGCCCAAATAATGGTCGATGCGAAAGATCTGGCTTTCATGAAAGACTCGTGCCACGGCCGCGTTGATCTGTTGCGCCGATGCGAGATCATGCCCGATCGGCTTTTCGACGATGATGCGAGAAAAGGGGCCGGGCACCCCCTGCGGCTGAACGAGGCCGGCCTTCTGAAGTCCTTGCACGACCGGGGAGATCGAGTCCGGCGGGATGGCGAGGTAGAAAATGTGGTTGCCCGGCAAACCGAGCTCTTCCTCGATCTGCCGAAGTTTGGTCTTGATGCCATCGTAGGTCTGCGGCTCGTCGATACTTCCCGCGACGTAGAACAAGCGCCGCGCAAAGTCAGACCAGATCGACGGCTTCAAGGGCTGACGGGAGAAGGTCGTCACCCCTTCTTCGGCGATCTTTCTGAATTCGGCATCGGGCAAGGGCTTGCGGCCCGTCGCCAGCACCGCATAGTCGGACGGAAGCACCCCATCGAGGAGCAAATTATAGACGGCAGGCACCAACTTACGTTTAGCGAGATCGCCCGATCCGCCGAAGATCACGACGGTACAGGCTTGCGGTGTCAGTGAACGCGCCACGTCCGACATGGAAGAACCTCTCTTCAGCCTATGGATATCAGAAGCCTCGGCGTGCAGCCCCTTTCAAGAACCCAGGAAGACGCCGAACAATCACTTAGCCCCCTCGGACGTTAGAGGTCCGCACGTCTGTGCCGATAGGGACAATCCTCGCAGAATGCTCAAGAGGGCCCATCTTTCACCCGCCCACCCAGGCGCCCAAGACGGGCCGTTCCACTCGCGCGACTGTAACTTCCTCCGTTCATCGTTCAACGCTCATCGTTCAGCGTTTCCCCGCTGGAAGATTGTTTCCAGCACCCTGCTAACTGCGTGTTCTGACCGCGTGGCCGCCGAAGGCGTTGCGCATGGCGGCGAGCATCTTTTCGGCGTACGATTCCTCCTGCCGTGAGCGGAACCGGGTAAAGAGGGCGGCCGTCAAGGTTGGAACCGGCACGTCTTTGTCGATGGCGTCAAGGATTGTCCATCGCCCTTCGCCCGAATCCTGGACATACCCCTTGATGCCCTCCAATTTTGGATCCTGCTGCAGCGCGCCGGCGGTGAGTTCGAGGAGCCACGAGCGCACCACGCTGCCGTGCATCCACAGATCCGCGATCTTCGCCAGATCCAGCTTGTACTCGCTCTTCGACATCAACTCGAAGCCTTCGGCGTAGCCTTGCATCATGCTGTACTCGATCCCGTTGTGAACCATCTTCACGTAGTGGCCGGAGCCATGCGCGCCCATGTGCGCCCAGCCATCCTCAGGCGCGAGCGTATTCAGAACCGGCGTCAGCCGATCCACGTCGGCCTTCTCGCCCCCCACCATCATGCAGTAGCCCAGCTTCAACCCCCAGATTCCGCCGCTGGTGCCGACATCCATATAATGGATGCCCTTGGCTTTAAGCTCCGTCGCTCGGCGAACGTCGTCATGAAAGTTGCTGTTCCCACCGTCGATAATCAGATCGCCGGGATTCAGCAGGGCGGCGACCCTCTGGACCGTCTCTTCCGTCGGCGCGCCCGAGGGCACCATGATCCAGACGGCACGTGGAGCCTTCAGTTGGCCGACCAGGTTCTCCAACGACGTCGCCCCCACGCAGCCGACGCCCTCCGCTTGCGTGACCAACTCGGCCATCCGATCGTAGACGATGATCCGATGTTGATCGCGCTGCAAGCGCGTCACCATGTTCATGCCCATTTTCCCGAGCCCGACGAATCCAAGTTCCATGGCGACTCCTTTCCGATCCGTCCGACGGACGGATACGTTTACGACGCGCCGGCCGCGCCGGCGACGGCATTGCGAACTTTCGCCAGGTCCGCCTCAAACTGGGCGGGATTAAACTGCCGCCCATCCTTCACATCTTTGTACAGGGCATCAATGGCTTGCTTGACCGCCTTGTCTTCCGGCAACGCGCCGACGGCATCCGTGTAGGCATCGTAGAGGCTCGCCAGGGCCAAGACCGCCTGTTCAGCTGACTGAAAGCCGAGATGGCTGAAGGTCCGTCCATCGGCGGCAATCGCCCGCATGAGGGCCAAGGCGTTCTGTTGCGTGAAGGCATGCTGTCCGACTTTCACCACGAGCTGGTCAGACAGTTCAATTAATCCTTTTAAGGCGCCCTCGAATCCATCGGATGAACGCTTCCCTGTCACAATCTCATGAAACGCCCTCACCTGTTGATCGAGCGTCTTCCCCTGTTCCGGCGAGACCTGCTGCACAATGTGGCGAAGCACCGCATAGCTGGAGGCATTCCAGACCAGCCGACCCGGCTTGCCGCCATACTCTTTCGATCGCCAGCGTTGCAGTTTCTTCTCCTCATCGGTGAGAGTCCCGAGCCGATCGACCACGTCGTGATGGCAGGCGAAGCAGTCGAAATGAATGAAGTCGGGAAACAGCCCCATCTTGCTCTTCCGGTTGGCGCCGAAGAGCTGCAATTGATTTCGCAAGGCGACGGCCTGGCTCACCGCCCAGGTCTTCACGCCAAGCCAATCACGTGCAGGCTTGTCTTTCGGCGGCTGCCAGTGCGCCGGCATGACATGGCTGTAGTTGTCGAGCTCAAACTTGAGTCTCGGATGACCGGCCCCGATCAATTCGTGGTCCACCACATCCTGCCCGACTCCTAGGTGACACCCCAGGCACTTGTCCGCGCGAAATCCCAGGTCCTTGGTGTTGGACATGCCGTAGGTCGCCGCCCTCTTCGCATCCCAATCCTTCCGAATATGCGGACCTAACCACTGTTCGGCCGGCCCATGGCAGGCCTCGCAACTGACGCCCTCGGTGATATCGAAGTTCTTCCCCTGCCGCCCCTCTTCCACGTCTAAGGCATGGCACACCAGGCAGCGATGCGCCGCTTCCGGTTTGTCGATTCGGAGATTCTGCGCGATGCGCTTCGAGTCGGCGTTCGTCAAGACCTCGTAGGCTTTGGCGTGCCGATCTTTCTGCGACCAAATATAGAATTCATTCTGGCCGATCCGCAGTTTGGTCCGTGGCGCGGAGTTGCCGTGACAGGCGCTCCCCCCACACGACTCCGCGCCGACGAAAGAATAGAGATCACCGGACGGTGAGGTCTTATCACCGGCGCCCCCCTTTTCCTGAGGCTGCGCCAAGGACGAGGAGGTCCACGACAACCACAAGGACAGCAACCCAGTCAGCACAAGACACACCACGCCCCCAAGCAACCAGATCAACCTAGACGAGCGCTGCAGCACAGACATAGCTCACTCCTCGTTCGGACATGCACTGCGAAGAGATAGCAGGAGGAAAGCCGCTGCGCCCAAGAGATTCGGGGCAGCGCAACCGAATGAACTGTAGGACGTCGGAGGCCGGCCTCTCCGAAGAAGCGCACAAGGAGTCAACCACTCGGTATCCCGAGGAACCCAACTCCATAGCCGACATCTCCGATGAGGGGCCGAACATAATCACAGGGCGCAAAACAAGTCAATGCGCGTTTGACAGGTATTTCTGCCGTGCGTATCGTGGCACGCCCTCAGCATGCCCAGAGACAGCGCATCCAGGTAGGGCGTCCCTCACCGCGCCCTCCAGAAGGGGACTGTCAAATCGCCACTTGCCTGCATGATTCTGCGGGGTTAGGAGACAACTGGCTGTGAGCCAGATCACAGCCAGGGAAGAAACTCCGTAGAGGGACCTCTTCTCAGGGAATCCCTGATCTCTCCCCAAAAAACAGGAGAGGGGGCTCCGCGCCAGACTTAGGTGCTCAATCGAAGAGCTCTTGACAAGTCAAATGGAAGTCAGATAGGGACAGCCTATCCGTGGCTGGGGCCGAGGGGTGGAGTTCCTGTGATCCACTTCACAGCCAGGACTTCGACAGTGCAGTCGACTGCATTGCGGATGAGGAATCGTCCTCATCAGGGAGATCCTCGATGCCTGTTAGGCGCCCCAGAGCCACGTGGCCGGTTTCCTTCTTCGCCCTTGCGGCCGGCATTCTCAGCCTAAGCCTGCCACTCCCCGTCCCAAGCCAGGCGCAAAGCATCAAGCTGGATGGGAGTCTCGGTTCCCGCACCACCCTCACTGGCCCGGCGTACACGATTCCACACGATCTGGGCCAGACGAGGGGCGCGAACCTCTTTCACAGCTTTGAGCAGTTCAATGTGCTCACGGGCGAGAGCGCCACCTTCACCGGGCCCAATACGATCTCGCGCGTCGTCGGCCGGGTGACCGGCGGCGTCCAGTCGTTCATTGATGGCCTCTTAGGGACCGACTTCGCGGGGGCCAAGCCGGAGTTCTATCTCATCAACCCCAGCGGCCTCCTGTTCGGACCGAACGCCAGCCTGAATGTCAGCGGCTCGGTGCATTTCAGCACGGCTGACTATCTGCGCCTCGCCGACAACAACCGATTCAACGCGGTGCCGGGCACCGCCGATGCACTGCTGACGATGGAGCCGGTTGCCGCCTTTGGATTCTTGGGGCCCTCGGCTGCCCCTATTACACTTGAGAGAAACAGCGTGCTGCAGGTTGCCACTGGCAGGACCCTCTCGCTCATTGGCGGAGATATCAGCATCACCGGAGGTCCCGCAGGCTTTCAATCCGCCCCCGGCGGGCGAATCAATATGGCGGGCGTACAATCATCTGGCGAGGTCATTCCGATAATACCGACGACCCCTGAGATGAAATCTGATATGCAGCTAGTCGGCTTTAAAAAACTTGGCACCATTCAGCTTTCTGATCAGGCGTTCCTTAGTGTCAGTGGCCGACCATCTGGAACCATAGTGATCCGTGGCGGAAAGTTGCAAGTGACGGAGGGCTCCTTCATCGGAGCTCAAATGAATGGAGGAACTGCGGATGGTGCCACGGTTGGTTTAGACATTCGGATAGCTGAGGATATCGAGTTGTCCAATGCCTTGCTCTCAACCGATAACATTGGAACTGGAAAGGCGGGAGCGATTGTGGTCTCGGCCGGTAAGCGCCTTGATCTTCTTAATGGGAGTGAAATCAGCAGTGCGACGTTCGGACGGACAGGGACCCCGGGGAACCTAGACATATCGGCTGATAGCGTGACGGCTGTGGGAACAAGTACCTCGGGTGGACTCTTTGGCGCAATGGTACAAATTCACGCACGCAGCCTTGAACTCACCAGCGGTGCCGTTATCCGAGCCAATACCAATCCGACTCAGAAGGGCGACATCAACATTGACGCGACTGAGTCCATCGTGCTTTCCGGCTCAGCCGCTGGCCTTGGTTCAGGCCTTTACCCAGAATTGAACAGTTCCCAAACACCGACCGCCGCAATTGGGGACGTAGTTCTCAAGACTGGTAGCCTCAAGATATTGGATGGAGCGCAGATCGATGTAGGATCTTCAGTTTCCACTGTGAGCGGCGGCAATCTGATCATCATGGCTGATACGCTCTTGGTGTCAGGCTGGACATCCCGCATCCTTGCCACGCCCCATGGGTTTGGACAATCAGGGACCATTCGGGTAGCTGGGCAGACCACCCCGCAGGCTGATCGCCTTGAGATCAATGATGGCGGGAAAATCCTTGGAGGGTCCACTATGGACCTTTCAGCCAACCAGGTTGTCATTCTAGGAAGATCCACGAAGAACAGTGCCATTAACTCTTCTGTGGATGGGACCGTGATCCGGATAAACGCAGAATCCTTTGAAATATCCAGCGGAGCCAGTGCGTCCGTCAGCGGTACGGGCTCGTTGTTGAATATCGAAGCGCAACGCGTGCTCTTGTCGACGGACAAAACCATCCCCGCAGGCAATGGGACAGCCGCTCTTCGAGCCACGGCCTCTGACACATCACCGGGCGGTGAGATCAAGATCAAGAGCGCCAATGTGGAGATACGAGATGGATCCGCTATTGATGTCTCGACGCAGGCAGCTGGTGACGGGGGCAAAGCCACGATTCAAGCCGATCAGGTGATCCTGTCAGGCTCTAATTCCACCCTCGCCGCGCGGATTGATGCGAGCTCGCGGACGAACGCGCAGGGCGGGACGGTGACCATCACGGCGGACAGCTTACAGCTTACAGACTCCGCCAAGATTCTCGGCGTGGCGAGGGCCGGAGGGAAGGGTGGCACAATTGACGTAACGACAGCCACCCTAGAGCTCACCGGGGGGGCGGCAATTACGGCTGACGCTCTCGCGGCAGGGGCCGGCGGCTCCATCACGGTAAGTGCCGATCACATTAGCCTCTCAGGGACAGGACCGCAGCCGGAACTCGCTGCTTCATTTTGGCGGATCTCGCCTAATGCCGTTGTACCCTCCATGATCTCGGCTTCGACTCAGAGAATGAGCAGCGGACCGGCTGGCACGGTAGCGATGAAGGGAAAAAGTGGAGGCCATTTGCTGGTTGAGGTGACCGATGGGGCCACGATCCAGGCGAGTACCAGTGGGACAGGAAAGGGCGGAAGCATCCAAATCCAGGCGGCTGAGCTGAAGCTGAACAATGAAGGAGCCATCCATGCGGATAGCCTAGATCTAGCCCAGGGGAACGCGGGATCGATAGTCGTGACTGCAGACCTCGTGATGCTAGAAGGGCTTCTCCCGCGGCCCAATGACCTCAGCCGAGGATTCCTGACTCGAATCTCAGCAGCTCCCTCGCTTGGCAGTTTTGGGAAAGGAGGGTCCGTCCGAATCGAAGCCAACACCTTGGAGATTCGGGACACCAGCGAAATCAACGCTGCGTCCGTCAATGTCACAGGAAATCTGGTTAATGTGAGTGATGCATCCCTCGACGGCGAGAATCTCGTGATACGGGCGGGCCGCCTCGATGTCCTCAATGCTGGCTTTATAGGCCATAGAGGCAGCGGCTTGCTGGATATTCATGCCAATATATTGCTGGTTGGTGGTTTTAATGTCCTAGGAACCCCCTCCGCAATCCTTGGGGATAGCATTCAGATCCATTCAGACCATCTTCAATTGCAGGATCGAGCTGGGATTAGTACAGCCGTCGATCGGCCACAGGCGGGAGGAAACATCCAGATCGAAACGAATGACTTCCACATGAATACGGGTGCATTCGTGACGGCAGCGAGCAATGGTGAAGGCAAGAGCGGGAATATTCAGATTGCCGCTTCGAACCAATTCCGAATGGACAGCGCTATTGTGAATGCGTCTGCTGATCTGGCCGAAAGTGGGTCGATCACGATTCAGAGTCCCGAGGTATCGTTGCGCAACAGATCCTTGATTCGCTCCGAGACCTTAGGCGCTGGCAACGCCGCGCCGATTTCTATCCTTGGAGGTACCGTTGAGATCGATAGCAGCATTGTTTCGAATAGCGCATTACAGGCGGAGGGGGGCGCACTGACAATCAGCGCAGATAAGGTTCTTCTGACAAATGGAACTGGGATCGGCTCAATCAGCCGAGGGCCAGGAAACGCGGGCGATATCCTCATCGTCGCAAGCGATATGATTCGGAGCCAAAACAGCCAGATCACAACTGAAGCCGACCAGGCGTTCGGCGGCAATATCACAATCATCAATCGGCGCTTGGTGCACCTCATTGACAGTACCGTGTCGACCTCCGTGAAGGCCGGCGAAGGTGACGGCGGAAACATCACGATCGATCCCCCGTTCGTGATGGTGGACAACAGCAAGATCATCGCGCAAGCGGTCGGCGGGAACGGCGGAAACATCTTCATCACCGCCGGCACATTTCTCGCCTCACCGGAAAGCGTCATCAGCGCGTCGTCGCAGGCCGGCGTGAGCGGCCAAGTCTTGATTCAGGCCCCAGTGAGTAATCTGGCTGGGACCTTATCCCGACTTTCGCAGACCCCCTTGAATGCAGCCGAGCTCTTGACCGCCCGTTGTTCAGCGCGTCTGCGAGAAGGCACGGCCAGCAGCCTGACATTGGCCGGGCGCGATGGGGTACCGGCCGAGCCTGGCAGTTTTCGGCCCACGGCGTTTGTCGCCGGCGCCTATCGCCCGACTGGAGCCCCAACCATCGCGGCTCGACCGAGCCCAACCGCTCGGCCCCCGCTGGTCCTTCCGTCACCCAGGCCCGAGTTCTACGCGCTCCGGGATGCGTCGCCCCTCCCCTTGGGATGCGGCTCATGACCGCGCCGACTACTCCCAAATTTCCGCTCTGGCAGCCAGATTCCATCCATTTCGCTCTTGACAAGTCAAATGGAAGTCAGATAAGGACAGCCTATCCGTGGCTGGGGCCGAGGGGTGGAGTTCCTGTGATCCACTTCACAGCCGGGACCTCGACAGTGCAGTAGACTGCATTGTGGATGAGGATTCGTCCTCATCAGGGAGATCTTCGATGCCTGTTAGGCGCCCCAGAGCCACGTGGCCGGTTTCCTTCTTCGCCCTTGCGACCGGCCTTCTCAGCATAAGCCTGCCACTCCCCGACCCGAGCCAGGCGCAAAGCATCAAGCTGGATGGGAGCCTCGGTTCCCGCACCACCCTCACCGGCCCGGCTTACACGATTCTTCACGATCTGGGTCAGACGAGGGGCGCCAACCTCTTTCACAGCTTTGAGCAGTTCAACGTGCTCACGGGCGAGAGCGCCACCTTCACCGGGCCCAATACCATCTCACGCGTCATCAGCCGGGTGACCGGCGGCGTCCAATCGTTCATTGATGGCCTCTTGGGCACCGACTTCGCAGGGGCCAAGCCGGAGTTCTATCTCATCAATCCCAGCGGCCTCCTGTTCGGTCCCAATGCCAGCCTGAACGTAAGTGGCTCCGCCCACTTCTCCACGGCGGATTATCTGCGCTTTGCCGATCAGACCGGCCAAGTGGGCCTCTTCGCCAAGCTGTCAGAGACGACGACCTTGTCAGTCGAGCCGGTGGCCGCGTTCGGGTTCATGAGCAACAGCCCCGCCCCGATCACCGTGGAGAGCAGCGCACTGGCCATCCCCGCCGGCGAGACTTTCTCTCTGATAGGCGGCGACTTCACCATGGCGGGCGGCACGCTCTCGGTCCCCAGCGGCCTCATCCAGATGATGAGTGTGAGATCGCCCGGAGAGGTCCCCCGCCACCTGTCCAGTTTCGACGTGGCCCAAGCTGGCTTCCTCGGATCAATGACGGTCTCACAGGGCGCCGTGATCGACACCAGCGGTGATGGCGGCGGGACGGTCGTCATTCGCGGGGGAAAGCTGAGTCTCGATGGCGCCTTCGTATTTGCCGATACCCTTGGCTCTAAAAATGGGGCGCTCGTAGGAGTTGACGCATCCTTGTCCGAGCAGATCGTGCTCTCAAACGGGGCGGCGCTGACTGCAGATAATGTCGGAGCCGGGAAGAGTGGCGATGTGTTACTGCTAGCATCGTCGATTGAGCTGACGGGCAGCTCCATTGTCGGTGCTCGCCCGTTTGCTGCCGGCCAGGGGGGCAATGTCACAGTTATGACCGATCACCTCATGATGTCGGATGCCGGTCAAATCATCACGAGTTCATCCGGCAATGGTTCGGCAGGCAATATCGATATCAGGGCATCGGGAGAGGTGAACATCGAAAGTTTTGCTGGGCCTTTCTTTGGGTTTAGCGGTTTGTTTAGCCAGTCATTCGGGCGAGGGAACGCCGGCAGCATTTCCGTGGCATCTCCATCCGTCACTTTGACGGAAGGGAAAATCTCGACGGAAGCGGTCTCCTCGGGGAGGGCGGGAGACATCGGTCTTGAGGTGGGCTTCCTCTCGTTGTCATCAGGCGCCAGAATCCTCGCAGCGCCGGCAGGGTCAGGGTCCACCGGACAGGGGGGTCGCATTTCGATTCACGCCACAGACTCCCTAGCTATCCAGGGACGGGACCCTTTCTTTGGTCAGGTTAGCGGCATTTTTAACGACACTTTTGGCTCTGGCCACGCAGGTCCTGTTGAGATTTCCACTCCTGTGCTGGGAATGAATGACGGACGCATTCAGGCTGGGACACTGGGTAGAGGCAATGGCGGTGACATTTTCATCGTGGCTGACATCGTGTCATTGACGAACGGGGCGTTGATTCGGACTCCCACCCTCGGCCTTGGGAACGGTGGAAATCTCACCATGACAGTCGGGACATTAGAAATCGCCGGAGGTGCCTCGTTGAGCAGCTTCACAGACCGTTCGGGACAAGCCGGCAATATCACGGTGCATGCCTCAGAATCCGTTGTCCTTGGAAGCCCTGACGCGCGGGGGAATGCAAGCGGCATAGGCAATACTGGCTCTGACGGATCGACGGGTCATGCTGGCAACATTAGCATCGACTCCCCAGTAATCGTGCTGGATGGAGGCCACATTACGACAAATACTTCAGGGTCAGGGAACGCTGGCAATGTTACGGTCCAAGCTGGAACGCTCCTACTCGATCGAGGAGGTATCATGACCGCCTCCACAGACGGCGATGGACGAGGCGGTATCATCACTATAAGTGCTACCGACTCGGTAACGATGTCGATCGGGAGTACCATTGGGTCGAACGGGTTTGGAAACGGCGACCTGGGACAGATCTTTATTACCTCGAAGGCCGTCACAGTAACTGAGGGCGCTGGGATTTCAAGTTCCAGTCTGGGCACTGGGCAACCAGGTGGGATCACGATCCAAGCTGACACGATTCATCTCTCTGAAGGGGGATTGATTGTTGCGAGTAGTCTTGGCAGTGCCAACGGAGGACGAATCTCGCTCAACGCAAAGGAAGAAATCGTCCTCACAGGCGTACCTCCAGATCAAGAACTGATTACGACTATCGCAACTTTTGCTGGAAACGGCTCGGGGACTGCTGGCCTACTGGAAATTGTGACTCCTCGCCTTCTGGTCGACCGCGAAGCGTTCATTACCGCAGGCACAGCCGGAACTGGGAATGGGGGGACGATTTCCATCCGTGCTGGCAAGGTTGAAGTCGCCAACGATGCCGAAGTTTCCACCAACAGCAAGTTCATTCTGTTCGATCCCGTGACCGGAGATCCAGTCGATACGTCGTCATCCCTCAGTGGTCGGGCCGGTGATATTAAGATCGTGGCGGACGAGGTACTGATCACGGGGGGAGGCGAGATCGCCGCGAACACTGAAGGGTCTGGAAAGGGTGGAACCATCGACGTTCATGCCAGTGGAAGCTTAACTGTAAATGGTGTCAGCGATGGGACGGGAATCCCGTCGTTATTGACTTCAGGTACGTTTGGCCCAGGTGCCGGCGGCGAATTGCTTATCCAGGCTGGGAACGTGTCAATCCAAGGCGGCGCTCAAGTTGGCACCGGCACTTTTGGCCCTGGGAAAGCCGGTTCGGTTCGAATCACGGGAACTGATGCCGTGACCGTGATCGGCACTTCTATCAATGGGAACCCATCTATTCTTAGTGCCAGCAACCAGCCTCCTGCGACCGGATCTGCTGGGGACCTGACGGTTGACGCCCGTTCGATTCGAGTCTTGGATGGTGGAAAAATTTTGTCAGAGACCTTTGGTCCGGGACAAGGAGGCAACATCCTTCTTACTGCCAGCGACTCGTTGGAGGTCGCGGGATCGGCTCCCACCGGCTCTCCTATCAGCCTCGTGTCGACCAACTCTGCCATCGGGACCGGAACGGCTGGAGCAATCACTGTGAGCGCACGGGATGTGGCACTCACCGGAGGAGCGCAGATCACCAGCCTCACGTTCGGTCCAGGAGATGCGGGAACGGTGTCAGTTTCTGCATCCGAGACGATCACGCTCAGCGGCCAAAATGGACCTGGGACTCGGGCGAGCGGTGTCTTTGCTGGAACGGAACGGGGTAGCAGCGGGAGGGGCGGATCAGCGATCGTCAAAGCCAAACAGATAACTCTTGGAGATCGTAGCACGATCAGTAGTTCAGCACTTGGGTCAGGATCAGGAGGAAATGTCAGCGCTGAGGCGGAGGCAGGGATCATGCTCATGGGTGCTTCTGCAATTCGTTCCGTTTCGGAAGGAATCGGCAACGCTGGCAACATTACTCTCGCGGCGGGCGACACCATCCGCCTCGTGGACAGCACAGTAACGTCACAGGCAACGGTGGCTTCTGGCGGCAACGTGAAATTTACCGCGCCGAACTTGATTCAGATTGTCAACGGCCAGATCGTGACCCTGGTGCAAGGCGGGACGCAGACCGTCGGTGGGAACATTAACATCGATCCGCAGTTCGTTGTGTTGCAGAACAGCCAAATCTTGGCGACAGCCACGCAGGGCAACGGTGGCAATATCACCATTGCCGGCAATGTGATCCTCGTCGATCCCGGAAGCATCATTGACGCCTCCTCTCAATTGGGCGTCAGCGGTCAAGTGGCGATCCAGGCGCCGGTGAACAACATCGCCGCGGCGCTTTCTCGGCTGTCGCAGTCCACCCTCAATGCCGCCGAATTGCTCACGGCCCGTTGTTCGGCGCGGCTGCGTGAAGGGACCACCAGCAGCCTGACCATGGCCGGACGCGACGGCGTACCCGCCGAGCCGGGTAGCTATCGCCCAACGGCTTTTGTGGCCACCGCCTATCGTCCAGCTGGTGCCCCCACCCTTACGACCCGCGCTGGCACAACCATCCGGCCTCCTCTAGTCCTGCAATCGCCCCGTCCCGAGTTCTACGCCCTCCGGGATGCCTCGCCCCTCCCCCTGGGGTGCGGATCATGAGGCAACCGAGCTCCGCCTCTCATTTCGCCTTCGCATGGCAGGCCGCCCGCGCTGTCTGTTTCGCCGGTCTGCTCGCGTTGGATTGGGCTGGGCTGCCTCCCAGCGTCGGCGCTCAAGGGTTTCCCACCGTCCCAGGCCTCCAAGAGGGCCCCGGCAAGCCGCCGCTCCCCTCTCAGCGCCCCCTGCAGCGACCTGTTCCGAGCCCGGTGTTGCCGCCGATTCCCATTCCACAAGGGCCGGAGGAGGCTCCGTCGAAAGAAGGACTGGTGAAGGTGTTCGTCCGCGAGATTCGCCTCACCGGCAATACGGTGATCTCCGATGCGGAGCTTTTAACCGTGACCGCCCCCTTCGTCAACAAACTCCTGACGACGGAAGATTTGGAACGGTTGCGGCTGGCCTTGACCCTGTACTACGTCAATCGCGGATTCGTCACCTCCGGCGCGATCATTCCTGATCAGAACGTCGCCGAGGGCATCGTCACCCTTCAGATCATCGAGGGAAAACTCTCCGACATCAACATCGAAGGCACGGAATGGTTCCGGCAGGGCTATGTGCGCGATCGACTTGCGTTGGGCGCGGGTCCTCCGCTCAACATCCTGGCCATGCAGGAACGCCTGCAGCTCCTCCAACAGGACACGCGGATCGAGCAACTGAACGCGGAACTGAAGCCGGGGCTTGTCCGTGGCGAGAGCGCGCTCAACGTGAAGGTGCGGGATGCGCAACCCTTTCATGGGTTCATCGACGTCAACAACCACCAGACGCCGGTCGTCGGCGCCGAGCGCGGGCTGGCGACACTATCGAACAACAACCTGACCGGCAACGGCGACGTGATCAGCGTGACCTATGGTCGGTCTCTGCGGGAAGGCGGCGTGGACCCCATCTTGGACGGGTCCTATTCGATCCCACTGACCCCCTATGACACCACCTTTTCCGCCTACTACCGACGCAATGCCTTCGTCGTCATCGATGAGCAGTTCGCGGATCTGGCCGTCGCCGCGCAGGCGGAGATTATCGGGATGTCCCTCCGCCAGCCGGTCTATCGCACGGTCAACCAAGAACTGGCCCTGTCTGTCTCCGGCGAATACATCTACAACAAGACGAGCTTGCTGGGCCTTCCCTTCAATTTCGTGGCCGGCCAACAGAACGGCGTGGCGAACGTCTCCGCCCTGCGCTTCGGCCAGGAGTGGTTCTCGCGCACGCAATCCTCTGTTGTCGCCATCCGTTCACGGTTTACCGTGGGCCTGAACGTGCTGGGCGCTACCATCTCACCCGGACCCGTGGCCGACGGTCAATACTTCGCCTGGCTGGGACAGGCACAGTTGGTCAATCGATTCGATCAGTTGGGCGGGCTCCAAGTCGTCGGGCGAGCGGACGTGCAAGTGGCCAACGATCGCCTGTTTCCTTTGGAGCAGGTGCCGGTCGGCGGACGCTTCAGCGTGCGGGGCTACCGGGAAAACCAGTTGGTCCGCGACAATGCCTTTTTGGCCTCGGTGGAAGGCCGCTACCCTGTGCTCCGCTCCGCCCAGGGAGACGACATCTTGCAGATGGCCGCCTTTACGGACTATGGTCAAGCCTGGAATGCCAAAGGCAGCACCCAGGACCCGCAGTTCCTCGCCAGCGTCGGACTCGGCCTGCGTTGGGCGGTGCTCCCAAACGATCGGGCACGAGCGGAACTCTACTGGGGCGTCCCGCTCAATCATGTGGACCACCCGAAAGGAAACTTACAGGATCATGGGCTGCACTTTCAGGTGGTGGTGCAGGCGTTCTAGCAGGGCGTTAAAAACGTCCTCCAGCAGGGAAACGCCGAACGATGAGTGCTGAACGATGAACGGAAGAAGCTGCGTCCGCGCCGGTGAAAAGGCGGGCCTTGGCGTGCCTAGGTGGGCGGGTGACCTATGATATTTTTGAACATCCTGCGAGCCCGATGGCTCATCAACTCCTGCTACTGTCCTGGTTTCATCGAAAGGAAGGTAACACCATGTCCAGTCATTTTCTAAGGACATGCGCTCGACGCCTTGCGCTGTGCGGGCTTCTGACATGCGTCCTCCCTGGTTCACTCCACGCGCAAGCACCGGACGCCGACTACCAGGCCTTGCTAGACCGCGGCTTCCAGCACCTCCAAGCCGGCGCCTTTGAACAGGCGGCCCTCCACCTCACAGAGGCCGCCCAGGTCGCGGAACGCACGGCCCGCCCGCTCGAACAGAACGACGCGCTCGTCGCCACCGCCCACGCCTATGAGGCCCTCGGGTACTATGGACGCGCGGTGCAGTCCCTGGAAATCGCGCTGGCGCTTGTCCAAGGCGAGACCGACCCTCCCCGTCGTATGAAGACTTTGGCGATGCTGGGGCAAGTTTATGCCTCAGCCGGTCGGGTCGATGCCGCCAGCGATTCGCTCGAAGCCGCCTTGCGTCAGGCCAAGGAGAGCAGCGATCGCGCGCAGCTTGCCGGCATTCAGAACAACCTGGGCCTGGTCCGCATGACCCAGCGGCAACCGGCGGAGGCGTTGCGCAGCTTTCTCGCCGCCTGGGAGGCCGCCGAGGCCGAGCCGGTTCCAGATTTGCGGGCGCATGCCGCCGTGAACGCGGCCCGCGCGCTCCTCATGCTTGGACGATTCGACGAGAGCCACACCTGGCAAGACAAAGCTCTGGGAGCTTGGGCACAGGCTGCCGACTCGCACGACAAGGCCTACGGCCTGATCGCCTTGGGACTCACCTCCACTGACCTGTCCGACGCGGCGCCGGCACTCGGCCCCGCCCCCTTGTTGCGGGCCAACGCAGCCCTGGCTCAGGCAGCCAAGATCGCCGAGTCGCTGGGAGATCGCCGCGCCCTCTCCTATGCCGTTGGTCACCAGGGTCATCTCTATGAGACCGGCGGGCGGCATGAGGAGGCCTTATGGCTTACCCGGAAGGCCGTCGGGGCCGCCCAACAAATCGAGGCCCCGGAGTCGCTCTATCGGTGGCAATGGCAAACAGGACGCCTGTTGCTCGCCCTCAGCCAGCCTGAAGACGCGCTGTTGGCCTACCGTCGCGCCGCGGAAACCTTGCAGGCCATTCGCCCCGAAATCACCGCCGGCTCTGTCGGCACGGGGCCCACGTTTCGCGAGGCGGCGGGGCCTTTGTTCCTGGAACTGGCGGATCTCTTGTTGCGCAAGGCGGCGACTCTATCGGAGCCGCCGCAGGTACAGGCTCTGCTCCGCGAGTCGCGGGACGTGGTGGAAGCGCTCAAGGCCGCGGAGCTCCGGGATTACTTTCAAGACAACTGCGTCGATGCGCTGCGCTCCCGCACGAAGAGCCTGGATGTGGTGTCCCAGACCTCCGTCGTCATCTACCCCATCCTGCTCAAGGATCGGACGGAACTGCTCGTCAGCTTCCCTAACGAGCTGAAGCGCTTCTCGGTGCCGGTCACGCAGCAGCAGATGACGGAGGAAATCCGCGACTTTCGGCGTAAATTGGGCAAGCGGACGACCCATGAATACCTTCCCCACGCCACGCAGCTCTATGACTGGCTCATCCGGCCTCTCGAGCCGAGCCTGGCGACCTATCAGATTGATACGCTGGTCGTCGTCCCGGACGGTCCGCTGCGGACCATTCCTCTTGCGGCGCTGCACAACGGGAACGAATTCCTCATCGCCCGCTATGCCATCGCGACAACACCGGGATTGAATCTGACCGACCCGCAGCCCCTGCAACGCGGCCAACTCAAAATGCTGACGGCGGGATTGACGGACGGCGTGCAGGGTTTCCCCGCGCTGCCGAACGTCGGCATCGAGCTGCAGGCGATCGAGCGTCTGTACGGCACCGCCCCGATCCTGAATCAGCAATTCCGCACCCAACGACTCGAGCAAGAGATGCGGGAGAAACAATTCGGCATTGTCCATTTGGCGTCTCACGGTATGTTCGGCGGGCGCGTCCAGGACACCTTTATCCTGACGTTCGACGACCGCATGAACATGGAGCGCCTGAGTCAAGTGGTGGGCTACTTCCGATTTCGGGATGAGCCGCTTGAGTTGCTGACGCTGAGCGCCTGCGAGACGGCCGCGGGCGACGATCGCGCCGCCTTGGGTTTAGCCGGCATCGCCATTAAAGCGGGCGCGCGAAGCGCCCTGGCCACACTCTGGTTTATCAACGACGCCGCCTCCTCGAAACTCGTGTCGGATTTCTACACGGAGCTCCAGAAACCGTCCGCCTCGAAGGCGTCGGCGCTTCAGCAGGCACAACTCCGAATGTTGCAGGACCCGCTCTATCAACATCCGGCCTATTGGGCCCCATTCCTCTTGCTGAACAACTGGCTGTAAGCTTCAAGATGAGCGAGGCGACGACGCTGCGCAAAGACTGGACAGTTCGAGCCCTGACGATTTCATATCTGTACCCAGTAGGAGAAGAGGCCGGGAAGGGAGAGATCGACATGACCCGCTTGATTGCACCTCACGTTGTGGCTCTGACGCTCCGCGTCGTTTCCGTGTTTGGGATCGCCTTATGGCTCTCGGGTGACATCTGTCCCCTGGCCGACGCGGCCGACACGCCGCCTAACACCGCCGGTTCCCGCATTTCCGCCCCGCTGGCGAATTTAGCCTATGTTCCGCCCAAGACGAGAAACCCCGGCGGACGCGTCGGCGCCGCCACGCGCGGCCAGGAGGACGAATTGCCGACGCTCATGGCCCTCGTCCCGGAGACGCACACGGGGCTTTCAACCACCGATCAGCCGTCGCTCTACTGGTTTCTGTCCAAACCGACCAGCTTACCGATCGAATTCGTGGTTCAGGTCGGCACGGAAGCCAAGCCGTTTCTGGAAACTCGTCTCAAGCCGGTCGGCGCGCCGGGCATCCAAGAAATCCGGCTTCAGGAGTACGGCATCCGGCTTCAGCCGAGAGTCGTCTACCAGTGGTATGTCCAGATTGTGCCGGACCAACAGGATCGGACGAAAGATGCCGTCGCCGGCGGATTCCTCATGCACGCGCCGGCGCCTGCCGCCGTCCAAGCGGGCCTCACACAGTCACCCAAAGAGGAGGCGCCCCGCATCCTCGCCGAGGCTGGGCTCTGGTATGACGCCCTGACCGCGTTAGCAGAGTTGATCGCCGGGGCCCCGGCCAATCAGCTGTACCGGCAGGAACGCGCGGCGATTCTCAAGCAGGAGCGGATGCCCGTGGTAGCCGCCTGGGATCTTGGCCAGACAGGAAAACCCTAGCGGGACCGCAAACCACTCACCGCTGGGGTATGGCCTCATGATCGGCTCGTCGTCTGGATCAGGCGACTTGGTTCGGTGATAGCGGCGGTTCAGATTCCGCCACGTTGACGTTTGAAGGTCCGAGGACCCGGAACGCGGGGATCTTGTCCGCCTTCCCCTTGAGCGCCAGCTCACCGAACGGCTCCATTCGATATCGATCCCCGAGGAGTCTCTTGGTCTGTTCTCCGATCAGGATCCGGCAGGGTCGTTTCCCCGGCGTTTCGGCCACGAGCTCGCGATCCAGGCTTTCGAGCCTTGCAGCCGTATTCACCGTGTCCCCCACCGTCGTGTACTTCAACCGTTCCGTGCTCCCCACACTGCCTGCTACCACAGAGCCGGTGTAAATGCCGATCCGCATGCCGACGGTGGGAAACCCTTTGGCTTCATGCTCTGCATTGAGTCGGTGCATTTCCTGCTCCATGGCCAAGGCGCAGGAGACGGCGTTCACCGCATCCTGGCTGATGGCTTCTTCAGAGGTCCGGGGAAATGGCACGCCGAAGTTCGCCTTGATCGCGTCGCCGGCATAGTCGTCCACCACCCCCCCATGGCGCATCACCAAGCCAGCCATGGCATCCAGATAGATGTTAACCCAGTCCAATAGCGCTTGCGGCGTCATCTTTTCCGAGACAGCGGTAAATCCCTTGAAGTCGGTGAAGAGGACCGTCGCCGTCAGGGTCTGGGACCGCGGCCGGCCGTTTTCCAGAAACTGATCCCGCTGCTGCCAGATGCTCTCCGCCACTTCTTTTGACACGTGGCGGGAGAACAGTTGCATGAGCACGGCCCGTTGCCTGCGTTCCTGATATGACAAGTACGCCGTCACCAGTCCGTTCCCCGACAGCCAGGCCAGTCCGATCGGCGCAAGGGGCACCCACCACCCGGCATTGAACGCCCCATGGCCTCCCGTGATCAACACAAGAGCGCCAAGCATCAACGCGATCGCGTAGCGCCACGGTTGACGGATCAAGAGCCCCACCAGCCCGCCCTGCACTCCCCAGACAAGGATCCAGATATTTTCTTGCCACGGCTCGATCCCCACCACGGGTGCCTGCCCCCGCAGGGCCATCCGGATCAGCTGATCCGCGATCTGCCCGTGCAGTGCGACCCCCGCCATCAACGACCCCGTTTCCAGCCCGGTGTTCAACGGGGTGTGGAACGAATCCTGTGCGCTCGCGGCTCCAGCGGTGCCGAGCAACACGATCTTGTCCCGAAAGCTTGCCGGATCGAATCGCCCTTGGAGCACGTGCTCAATGGGCACCGAGGAATAGGATTCACGGGCATGCTTGAAGTCGAGGAGGAACTGATAGCCGCCAGTATCAATTCCCACATAGCCGCCATCGTTAGGCCGCAAGGGATGTACCGTCGTTCCTCCCAGACGAATATGCTCCGGATTCGCGGAATCCGGTCGCGCCGACTGACCTTCTGCCTGGAGATACAGCAGGGCGAGCAAGAGGGAAAAGGCAGGAATCGGCCGTTCCTGCTCATCGTGTAGGAAGAGAAGGCCACGCCGAATGACACCCCCGGGATCGAAGACTTGGTCGTTGAAGCCGACTTGCCCCGTATCCGCCAGGGCTGGCGGCGGCGGGACGCCATCGGCCGTGGGATCGCCGAGTTTGGTGATCGCGATGATGTTGGGATGGGACTTCAAGATGCCGGAGAGTTCGTGATAGCCAGGCGAGGCGTTTTCCTCCAGCAGATTCGGATCTTGTCGGATGAGATCTCGTAATACATGATAGCCTGGCGGCTCCGCCTTATCTCGGTAGAGGTCGATCCCGATAGCACGAGGCGCCCCCTGAAGGATGCGGTCGAGCGCCTGCGCAAGCACAACGTCGCTGACCGGCCATTGTGCGTGTTTGATGTACTCTTCCGTAATTGTGACCAGGACGATGGGCGA
>FKKE01001751.1_pt1 | contig 45425 bp, 26 predicted proteins | sample 1106331 | NCBI WGS metagenome assembly FKKE01 (sample SAMEA3931202, study PRJEB13176) | freshwater metagenome | biome: Drinking water system; feature: drinking water; material: freshwater | place: China | collected 2013-02-06
GCACCAGAGCAGCAGAGAAAATTGAAAAGGGCGTATTCATTTTGTTAGGTGCTTTAAGTCCAGAATGTCCCTTTCCCTACACAGTATTTTCTCGCGTAGCGGTCAACTACTGCATAATGTTAGCCTGAGCTGAAGCAGCAAATCGTGTTATCTCTCCGAGGGTTCCCGTGAGCGCGAATGGCACAACAAATAAGTTTAGCGATCATCTAGTTTTTCTACTCGTTTTACTTGGCGCGAGTGTTCTCCGAGCACTCCCCTCATTTGAATACGATTTTTGGAACGGTGATGTCGCCGAAATGCTCTATCACGTAGCCGAGCTTCGTCACGGTCGAGTTCCCTACGTTGATATTTACAATCATCACTTTCTCGGTTACCTGCTCCCGCTTCGCGCATTTGATCTGCTCGTGCCGCTAACGGGAACCTCGATCAAATTTCTTGGAATTCTGAGTAATGTCGCAGTGGCGTGGCTCCTCTACCAAACCGTACTTCTGCTCGCAAGCCAGCACACAGCAAAATTCGCTGCCTTGGTCACAGCAACGCTTGGTTGGCTGCCGGGGTGGGATGGACTCACTTACAACGTCCAAACTTTTCTCCTTCCCTATTTCACTCTCGTAATTTTCCTCGTTGTGCACGCCATTATGAAACAGAGCGAGCGCACATTCTATTTTGCTGCGTTTACACTTGGTTTTCTACTCTCTACAGATCAGAGATTTATATTCTCGCTCGTATTTCTCTTGCTGCCGCCACTCTTTGTAGAAAATTACCGCCGTAGCGATGTCTTTTTAAAGTGCGTCGGCTGTGTCGCTGTTATTCCATGTGCATGCATATTTTATTTGCTTTGGAACGGTGCAATTCGCGACTGGTATTTGGCGACCGTTGTTTTTCCTTTATCTTATCGAAATCGAGGCCTCGAGAGTTCGTTTTTCGCACAGGTATTCATTCTCGTTAAAAACGCCACCTTCAAGGAACCACTCGTCTCTACTCTCGCAATTATTGGTTTTTGCACACTGCTCGCTTACGAGCGGCGCGCTTATATAGTCGCACTTATTATTGCACTTATAATTTCGGGAGTGAGTTATGCGCTTGTTGGTGGTCGCCCGTACGGCAACTACCTTCTTATGCTCACGCCACTCGTCATGTTGTTTATTACGCTACCACTCTCAATTCTCGAACGAAGTCGGCTTTCCTCGTTTACAAAGAAAACCCCACCACTCTTGGTGATGCTCAGCTGTGGAATTGCGCTTTCCCCGGCTTTGCTCTATCTCCATCAACATCGGCCGCTCGGCGAGACTATTCGACCTCTTGCTGAGGTAGGAACATTTGTTCGCGAGCATACAGACCCCGAGGCAAATATTCTCGTCTGGGGGTATGCTCCAGAGATATACCTCTCCAGCGAACGGTTCTCTGGTTTTAACGAGATTGGGCTCATCTCGGTGGCCGGAGCTGATTTTTCATCGCTTGAGCATGGCACGCAAGGTATCGTGCCCGAACGAGAAGCAGCGTTTCAAAGCTACCTCGCCCAAACTCCGCCGAAGATGTTTCTCTACTACACCCGCACCGACGAGGGACAAGGCCCAGGAAGGCTTTACCAGAAGAATTTCGATTTTCGGAGGGCCCGCCACCTCGAGTACCTAAAAAACTTTATCGACGAGCACTATGAGCTGCTACGAGTTTTTCGCTACGGTTCACATGTCGTGGAAGTATACGCCAAGAGATAAGCCACACTCACACGCCACCCCGTCTTCGAAGAGAGCGCCACGTTGCACCGAGAATCGCGAAGACACCGAGCACTACTATACCCAACCTGTACCCAGAAAAGGATCCATCTTGCTCACTTCCAGCAACGAACTTATCTGCAACCGTTACTCTATTTGCAAGCACCGAAAAGCGTGTGACGAACAACTGTTGCCTCGAAGTAGGGTCTCCTGAAACAGATGCTTTGAGAGTATAGGGACCCTGGTCCTTCGGCACGAAGGGAAGCGGAAGCTTCACTGATTCCTCTTTCCCATCAGGATAAACAAGCTGAACAGCAATTCTTTCCTCTGGAGCGTTCGACTCAATGGCGAGAAAAACTTTTTCATTCAGATAAAATACAGTTGCCGGTTCAACGCAGGAGTTGTCACGACAAGCGAGAAGTTTCACTCGAAACAAATGTCGCGGAAGTAGTCGGAAAGGCTTAGATAGCGTTTTCTTTATCGGTTCATGGATTGCGATTAGCGCTTCACATTCCTGAGCATCTACTGTTCCGGCATCAACACCGAATTGAAATTCTCGAGAAAAAGGAGTTCCAGCTTTAAGCGAGATGGTTTCTACTTTCATCAACGGATTCAGTGCCGTCGGGCAACGAGAACTCGTACTATACGCAACCACTAAATCTTCCGACGATTCAATTCGATATTCAAACCGTATTTCGTTTGTTCGCTCAAACGTTTTCTGCGGGAGAAGAATCTCTAACTTGAGTTCCGCAAACGTCACTTGTGGTATGGTGCACATTACCGTTAACCAAAGAAACTGAAGGACGTAGTTGAAGAGGCGCGACATCTTACGGCTGAATTGTTACCGTGCCTTGGGCTATTCCAATTGAGACCATGCCAGGACAATTATCTCTGATCCACACTTCCACCTGATACGTTCCCGGTGCGGAATAAGCATGTGTGACAACAGCATTATCTGACCAGGCAAGGCTGGTTTGATCGCCAAACGACCACCAATACTGTGTCAGATACCCTCCTGGAGTTGGATCGTAGCTCTGCGATGCATCCAACGTGAGAACCTGCCCAACTCGTCCTGTTTGGTTCGGTCCAAGAATAGCAACTGGTGGAATATTGTTCGTGCAATCAAACTCCTTACAAAGTGACGTTTCAAACGTGCAACTTGGACTACAGTAGAGATATCCTCCGCCGGGAAATCCTACACTCTCGCAGGTATTCTCAGCATAATCAGTGCCGTCGCACTGCTCTCCCGGATCAACGCGATTATTGCCGCAGCACGCACCAGTTCCTGCACACCTTGGTTGACTACCAAACTCGCTAAAAGTAAGGGTCGGATCACCAAAGAGAAGATAATAACTATCTCCTCCACAGAACGTGTACGAGTTAAAATGTTCATTTCGCTTCTTGTTACGTGCCTCGCCAAGTGAGAGCCCCTCACGATAGAACGGTTCAAAATAATCATCGTGCATTACACCCCGGTTTGTATCAACAGCCCCCTGATAGGCGAGAGCTCCTCGTCGAAGCGATTCATAACAAAAGATTCCAGCGTAATCTCCGCTTCCACAGGTATCACAAGCGTTGATTGACATGATTGGGTGGTTAAGCTTCATTTTTTGCTGTTGCATGTCGTCTACGCTAAACGATCGAATGCCGTATATCCCTCCATGGTCATGATAGTAAATGAGATTGCTCTGCTGAAACTCCTGCTCCACGAGAGTTTCCTCATCGTATGCCTGCTGCTCACTGAACAACATCGTCCAGTCGTCAAACTGAGATTGTATCGGGCGGAAAAAGTCATCTGTTGAGGCACCAAAGAGAAACATCATAAACGCTTCGTTCCCAGTAAATATATCTCGTACAAAGAGAGTACGAGCCATAAGCGCAGAGATATCTGATAATGTATAGCCATTGATTCGTCCTACACGAAGGTCGGTACAGTTATCACCATTAACTTCAGCATATTTTGGGGTATCCGTCGCATAATCATCTGACCAATCCCGAACATTCACTGACTGACGCTCCTTAGGAATCATATGAGAGCTTGCCACAATCGTAAGGTAACGAAGTGGAACGGTTTGAAACATGTCTCTTGCGATTGATTCGAGGAGAGCGTCAATTTCTTCCCAGGTTCGAAGCCTCGTCGTGTAGACAAGTTCATGTTTCGCTGCTGCTAGGATTGGAGCCGAAAGCGACGCTCTCGTAAAGAGCTCATACACCTTCTCAGTTGATTTATCCGGTAAAACGTCCTGGAACAGCACACGGGTGGTGTCGGTCGCCATCAAGCGGTCATCGGGATTTGTAAGTATGAGCTTATCAGTTCGTGTACTCGCCATATAAAGCTGTCGCAGTTGTTCTAAACTGTAGCGGCGAGCGCAAGTGGCACCACTCGGCATCCCCGTCCCAATACAGAGTGTATCCCGTCCCGAATAGGTCTGTGATCTGTCGTGAAATGAACCTTGAATCACTAATGGCGCATTCAACAACGAAGCATATGTGGCAGCAAGCAGCGCGAGTTCATAATCATTATCAACATAAACCACCGATGAATAGCTCGACCAAAAGGATAGTGCGTTTGCAAGCGTCACACGAGTCATTTGACTCTGCGCGATTCCGCTCCCAAGCGGTGGAGCCGAAGCAAGCAGCGAATCAACCTCACTCGCAGTAGCACCGATCAGTGTCAATGCAGCGGGGTGGAAATCTTGCAAGAAATTTATGACGGCGTCGGCGTCTATACCATTCAATGAAACCTGAACCGGTGAACCTCGATTTGTATAAATATCCGGCTGACTTTCCTCTCCACCAGCCCAAACGATTGTGCTGCCAAAAACCGATGGCTCCCGGCCATTTCTGGCGATGAGAGAGTATCGACTTGTATTCAGGTCATAGCGCATCAGGTAATCCTCGCCTGAGAAGTGTGCTGCTCGAAACACAATCGCGTCATCCGAAACAGCAAGTTCCCGCACCAAATCGCGCTTTCCCGGCGTAGAGAGCACACTGGTTTGACCGGTTAACAGATTGTGACGGAAGAATGAATCATAATGGAACCAATACACATCGTCGTGATAGACAGCCAATGCATAATAGAATCCGTCGTTCTCCTCTACATACTTCCAATCATTGGGGTAACAAGCACCAGGAGTTCCCTCATTGGAGTCGAGATCACAGGCGGCGATCTTGTTGTTCACAATGAATGCTAGCTTATCTCCAAACAGCGCGACGTTGAATGTCCCTTCCCCCAACTGGATCTCCTTCTTTGGAGCATCTCGACCACACGAACCCATCACTGTTGGAGAAAGTCGCAGATCACAAGTATACCAACGGTAATTATTGCTTCCCAAATATTCAACCCAAACAAGATATTGATCTGATATACCACCAAGGTTGGTTGCAAAATCATTACTACCGGTTCTCTTGGTTACCGGTACCGTCTGAGATGTCGAATAGCAAGCACCAGGGGTTGATTGCGTGCGCGTCAAATCACAGATGAACACATCTCCACGGCTTGTTTGCGTCGCTTGAATCCATGCCACTCGGTTGCCAAACATCCGTAGCTCATTAATTGGCTCGTCGGATGTGGTTACACGCCTCTTCTGATCAGTTGCGAGACATCCCTCCGCTTGGCCATTCTTGTTTAGATTGCAGTAATACACTTCGTCTTCGTTATCGTTCCGCCGATCATTCCAGATCACATGCTGACCGTAAACCTGCGGGCGTCGCTGGGAGAAGGAATCCGAGGTAATTTTCGAGGTGTATTCTGAAATCGTGAAATTATCCTCATGATAGATGAGAAGCGGATATTTCTTCACTCCGCTCGGCTCCGTCCAAACAGTGACGGGAAGATAGGAAAGCACGGTTTGCCAATCGGTGTCGCTTACGAGAAATCCTTCCTTGGGAGCAAAGAGTGACATATTCTTCGAATTATTGTGATAGCGACAGTCGACGTTGCAGTTAAACCTTGACTCACTCTCAATCTCACAAACCCCGTTTCCACACTGATTCGTGCAGATTCCTAAAACCGAGCTATCCCCCGAAACTTTCGGTGCAATCATTGATAACCCGGCGCAGCAACTCGGTCTGTTTGTTTGATTGGGAACAGTCTCTCCCTCTTCTAAGCAGTAGGGATACTGTTGAAAACACTGAGCGGTATCAAACTGACAGCTCGCCGAGCAACGGAGATTCCCACCGACAAATCCCCGAGTTTGACAGGTTTGATTTGCGAGATTCGCTCCGTCACATTGCTCTCCGCTTTGAACGATATCGTTTCCACAAGCTGGGCGGGTCGCGTCGACGTTATAGGTTACGGACAGTTTCGGACGGCCGGCGGGAGCATTCCCCGACAGAAAACCTGCTGCGAGCTTCACTATCTCCGAGCCATCTCCCCAACCAATTACATCGTAGCCCCCTCGCACGGCATAGCTCGTCCAGCCTGTTGTATTGAGCGCGCTCTTTCCCGCGAGATTGAGCGGGAAGACGTATTCACGGTTTGAAACAAAGCTCTCGCTCACATCTAAGCGATGAGTCGTAGCCTGCTGCGGCTGAAGGTTGTCGCCGAGTTCAAAGACATACTGTAGCTCACTTTGAAATGACACTAATGTTAAGAGAGTGGGAGGAATCGGCAAATCGACATTCACAATGGTGATAAAATCCTGTTCCTGCGGTCGATTGTTTATTTGATTGCCAAAGGAAGTTAAAGTTATCGAGGCGCCAAGAATGTTTGCGTCATTCGGGAGATTGTTCGTATTAAACGACATTGCATACCGGCTGAGATAAGATCTCTCTCCTTCAAACAGTTTCGGGTTGATTGTATTCTTGATCACGAATACTTCCGAGTCGCTATCAAAACCCTCATCAGGCGTTCCGCTCACAACATGGTCAGCATCTCGTAAGGTGTTCCACGGAATACCAAGGTGTATCTCGGTATAACCGATGCCATCGGCAGGATGGGCATAAAACGTCGCAGTGCAGCTCCCGTTTCCGTTGCTCACATGCCCTTCTGGGCATTGAAAGGCGGTACAAGCGTTCCACCCGTTACAAGCAGCGTTACATGATTGAATCCCTCGTGTTCCACCAAAGGCACATGATCTCGTTTCTCCACGCTCACATGTCTCGCCTTCTCCACGATAGTCATTTCCACAGATATCATTTACGATAACCGAAATGGCCTCCGACGTTTGTGTCTTTCCGCAATTGTCGGTCACCGTCAAGTAAATTACATCAGTACCAGCGACTGGATAGGTGTAACGAATTGCTGGCCGGATACTTCGGACTGCTCCCTCAGGCATATCGCCATTAGCGATCGTTTCGCCCGGCGTAGCGTTATCGTTAAAATTCACACCGAAGAATTCCCAAGCGTACTCCTTAATATAACCATCAGGATCATAACTCCCCGATGCATCAAGGACGACCTGTTGATTCACCACAGCTTGAACAGTTAACGGATGAACGGCGACAGGACGTGCACTTCCATTACATGATTCTCCTCCGGTACATTCTGATCGGTTAAAGGAACAGCCAAGTGCGCTCCCTGGTGGATGACAACCCAAATTCCCACCGATAAAATTAAAAGTAGAACAGCTTTTGCCGCCAAGCTCTGTTGACGTGCAGCTCCATCCGGGTCCACAATCACATTGCTCACCGCTATTGACGACGCCATTTCCACACGTCGCCGTCGACGGAACACACGCATTCCATCCGCTACAATCGGCTTTACACGAGCGGGTTCCCCCAGGGCATGACTCAGTCCGACCGGGGTCACAGACCTCTCCACAGTTAACAACCCCATCACCGCAGTGATCGGGACAATTATTGCAGTAGCGCGCGTCCGACGGCGTCGATGTTTGTAGCGGGTCTATCTCACATGAGCAACCGCTTACACAATTTCCAAATCCATCGGCATAGCGAAGAGTCTGTGTTTGGTAATTGCAGGAGCGGACGGGATTGGTACAGTAGTAAGAATTAAGTGCTGGAAAGGTAACCCCATCGCACTCCTCACTCCCTTCGACAATATTGTTGCCACACGTGGTGATCGCTTCTCGACATTCACTACGATCAATGAGACAAGTTTCAGCATTACATGATACTGTCCCGCTTCCATACCTCGGATCGTAATCGCGGCAAGCGACAGTTCCAGCTGGGAGCCCAGGGATATTGTAGCCTTCGCACTCCTCCCAGGCCTCCACCGTGTCATTCCCGCAGCTATTAATTGTCGCTTGAGTGCGCGAGGTGTCTCCAGGGGTACCAGCGGGAATCGTTTGCGACCAGGCACCGCAATTGTCTTTTACCCATAGCGTAACAACAAAAGTCCCAACTCCATTGTAGGTGTAGCTTATTTCAGGAATAAGCACTTCTCCGGGAGGCGCTTCGCTATTGCTTGATATTCCATCACCAAAATTCCACCATTGCGCAACGAGATAACCATCGAGATCCACACTCGCCGGACCGCTAAAGTGAGCCTCTTGTCCAAGTAGTCCCGTGACGTTCGGCCCAGCGAAAGCGAGTGGTAATCGATTGTTCGTGCAGTCCTCAACGTAACAGTGGGAAGAGCAGCCGTCAGCGGGCAGACGGTTTGCGTCGTCACATTCCTCGCCGTCCTCGACGAGGCCGTTACCGCACTGTCCAAAGGGGCCCGTTGGGATCGGCTGCATGTTGTAAGTGCGCCAAAGAGCCGATGAATCAAGTAATTGGTTAAGCCGGAAGATGTCGGTCGTCGTTATCACACCATCCCGGGTAATATCACAAATCGACAACCGTTCGGAGCTGGACGCAATAGCGCCGGAATTTAAATAGCATTGATTGAAGCGTACGATGTCATCAGCAACGCGAAACATTCCATCAGAGGAAAAATCAGTGGGAAGTACGCCGATGATAATTTGATTCCGAGGATCTTCCGGATCAAGCGGTGCGACCGGCGGCGAGAACGGTCCAGTGCGAAAGCCTTCAATATTATCGAAGGTGATCACTGTCCAACTGCCTGCAGGGAATCTCTCAAACGCAATGAGATCGTAGGAAGCGAGTGTTCGGTCTGGTCGTGGAACTAGCGAAAGGATTGGCGACTCATTTAAGACAACATCGGCTGCTTCAGTAAGTATCCCGCCGGGCCCATAATACCGGACTATTAAATTGGCGATCGAAAGTGGTCCGCCTCCATGGCTTTGAACGGGCTCGGAGAAGGTAATTTCTACGACCTCTAAACCCTCAGATTCGTTTCCCCCAAGCCCTTCATCTTGTCGAGGGTCCACATAACCACTGAGTGGAAAACTTTCAACAAGGAACGGCGCATCGCTCAGAGCAGGCGTTGAACATCCCACAGCGAAAACCGTTTGAGCGAGAAGATAGCAGAAACCTATGGCACCGGCGCGAAGAAGCCCATGCGCATTTGACAAAAGCCTGAACATTTACCCACAACCCAAATGAGCGGGACAAACCTTCTCACTCGGTCTACTCAATAGTCCGCAATCCACACCACTTCAGAAGAGGTTTGTTTGAAATCAAACCAGCAAGGACCCGCGTCTTTATGGGCTGCAAAAGCTATGCCTGGAGATCTGAGACTGAGATGAAGTGTCGGGAACTAAAATGCAACAGAGTCCCCGGGTCTGTGTTGTGCAATCTACCTAAGTTCGTAATCGAAGCAAATAAACCCTTCTTCGTCTAGATAGCTGAACGACTCCCACAATCCTTGGGAAGCACATCCAAGCGTTGGCAGACCACCTTGCGGCAGGGTATTACAGTGCAGACTTATAATCTCATCATAAAATTCTGGCGAGATGCATCGATGCCATGTTTTTGCTTCGACCGGATGAGTGTACACGAAAATAACTGCTATCAATCCAAAAGCAATCAGATAATTTTTTCTGTTCATCACGATAACCTCAGTCTTGAATCGAGCAAAACACAAACTCTTATCCCTCTTAGGAACTCAGCTGCTTCAAAAAAAACAATGTTCCCTAGCCCGCAGGCACCCATCTATTGAGCCGCAGGGAGACTTAAACGATAGCCGATCGGCTCAGAATTTCCATTGTAGAGTGCAGCACCAGTGAGCTGATTATTGTTATTGAGCGCATTGGCACTAAGCAGGTTCCAGGAGTTCGCCTCGCTAGGAGCAACCTGCTCGAGCACAGTATTGAGTTCATGAACTACCCAGTTCATACAGTTACTCCCCGACGCATCGCAGGAACAGCTGCTCCCCAGTCCGGTGCAATGAGCTACTGCAACCCTTTGCCAGAGCACTGCCTTTTGCTCGCCTGATTCTGTCGCATAGCCAATCGCAATCCCATGTTCATTAACATTTCGAGCAGCCGCGTAAGCATTCATCCCGGAAGGTTTTGGCAATTTGTGGGGAGTAAAGCCTGAAGCAAGCGTTCCTTCCCAGAGAATCGGTTGATAATCATAGCAGTGATCTAAGGGAGGACTGAAGCAACAATCAATGTGAGCCGTATCGCAAGCTTCTACCCGAGTAGCATTTCCTGCCACATAGATCTTTCCCGATTCATTTTCGTCACTGATTGACCACACCATCCGTTCATAGGTTGCTGGATCAAACGGCGTATCTGATGGTATCCCAAGGTCAGCAAGAGTGTTCGAAACGGGATTGAGAACAAACCCACGGAAACCCTGACTTCCAACGAGAGTTACACCGGTGATGAAACCCGATTCGTTAATGTTTATCGCCTGATGCACGCGGAGCATCATGTTGGCATTCCCGTAAAATGTTTCGATTATTGGGTCAAGAACGGTCAGAACACCGCTTTGGGAGTGATACTGAAACGCCGAAATATCGGTCGGATGCTCTGGAGTTCCTACCTCTTCATACGCACCCACCAACATGCCTGCATTATTTATATTCACCGACCAACCGGTGCCGTAGGGAGGCATCGACTCAGTCCAACTTGAGCCGTTATAGGTGAATATCGAACCCCCACCTACTACTTGATTGTTATCGTTAATATCGAGCAACTCACTTGCTTCACTAAACCTCTCGATCGGAGTAACCATCGCAGAATCTCGAACAATAAAACCATTCTGCCAGCCTAGAGTCCCAGCTTGCTCTTCCGTATTGGCGATCGTTCCAACAACATCACCAGCGTTATTAATACCAAAGCCTTCAATATGTGAGTACGAAGTCCCGGCTGGAAGTGTGAGAGGAATAATCATTGGAAGACTGAGTGTTGGGCCTCCATTAAGCATCAGTCCAATTCCACCACCTTGACTGAAGGCTCCACGAAACGCGATACCAATATCATCGATAGAATCACCATTAAAGTCACCGGTCGCAAGCGGTTGGGGATCCTGAGCTCCGAGACAAAAAGTCTGTTGGTTCATCGGGTTGGATTCAAGCGCTCCTCCACCCACGTTTTGGAGAAGTGTCACACGCGGGTTTGGTGAGGTGCCGCTCGAGATAGCAAGATCTTTGTCTCCATCATCATCGAAATCTCCTGTGGAGACTGACCAGGGTTCAATTGGCGTCTGATATATCCCGCCCACTGGCAACGTTCCGCCAGCACCAGCCAATCCAGCAACGAGATATTGCGAATTTTCGCTTTCTCCGCCACAGCGATCATTTCCGATGACGGAGACAATAAGGTTGAGTCGGCTACCGACGATCAATTCAGGCCCTGCTTCATCATTCAACTCCGAGACGACAAGTGCAATCGGTTCGATATAGACCCCTGCTTCAGGTCCATACACAGATTCACCAATCAAACTTACCGCGTTACTTCCAGGAATGGTGGAATTCATTAATAACGCTACATAACCACCCCCACCGCTACGCTGGTATGAAACGACGAGATCGTCTCTCCCATCGCAATTCATATCGCTTGCCGCTAGTGCAAGCATCTTATCTGACGCTGGTGAAAATCCAGTAAGAGTACTCGCGTTAATATTAGAAACAGCTCCAAACTTGCCAGGAAGTCCCGAAGGAGTTTGATTCAAACGAACAGTCAGGGTGTCAGAGACTTCATTTGCGGTAACAATGTCCAACCAACCATCGGTATTAAGGTCCGCAAACACAAACGATCGAGGGAACCTCCCAGTTGCATAGATACAGTATTGTTGGTTGCTACATGTTGGCTCCACAGTGAAACTCACCTGGCCGGTGAACTCATTGACAGATAAGTTGCGAAAAACTGCGAGCTGCCCAAATTGGTTTGGAGATGTCCCAAAGTTTCTATCGCCAAATGTGACGACGAGATCGTTAGTTCCGCCAATCCCATCGAGATTTGCGACCTTCACGGTTACTTCAGGCTGATCAAAGTTCGTCGGTAGCGAGAAGTGCGAATAGCGAGGCGATTGTAATTGCTCTGCAACGCTCCAGTTGAGGAGAACTTTTAACCCTCTCGTTGTTGGAGCGGCATCAAAACCAACGAGATCGGCTTTGCCATTCCCGTCAACATCGGCGAGGGCAATCGAAACAACGCTGTGGAAGTCCGGAGCCGTATCCCCGGAGATATCTCCAAGATAATAACGCTCTTCAAAATTAAATCGCCCTTCACCGGCCTGTGAACTACATCCTGGGCCAGAAACACCACCACCCACGACTGTATCTTCACTGTCGCAAGCAAAACCTGCCCCATTACCATTGAGATCGCTTTGATCGGGGTTATACGTGAGCGGACAGTTATCAACTAGATCGGCTGCACCATCACCATCATCATCCACATCGCATGCATCACCAAGAGTATCCCCATCTGAGTTCTGTTGGCTTGGATTCACAACGGAGACACAGTTATCGTTTGAATTACATACTCCATCTCCGTCACTATCAGTACAGCCACCTCCTCCCCCCTCTGCGTATACTAACAATTTATTTCCTAAGTTAACCTGAGCTGAACCTATTGGTCCTGCACCTCCGGAAGAAATTCCGTAAACTTCTGAAAGAAAGTTCAAAGAGAGGGTGATGAGTACTAACCAGTGCAAAACTGAATGCTTCAGCAAACTCATATTTCACCAACAATTTGCGTTTACCCGCTCATTCGCTAGGCGATCGCCTGCGCAATGGAGCCCTCAACTAAAGGTGCAGCAAGATGCATGCCGAGTTCATTGGCCGCAAAGATAAGCTTTGGTACCCGATATGTTCGTGGACCATTTGAAGCGGAATTAGAAATAATCAGTGCCTTCCATTATCGATCCTAATAAGCCGGTTTTTTGCTTATCAGCGACTATGATCAGCTTACGGAGCTACCGGAAGACTTAGCCGATACCCAACTGGCCGTGGGTCGTCGTTGTAGATCGCCGTTCCGGTGAGCTGATTATTGTCATTGAGCGCATTGGCACTGAGTAAGTCCCATGCACTTGCCTCGGCAGGTGCGACTTGTTGTAGTACCTCATTCATCTCTGCTACCACCCAAGTCGTGCAATTACTCCCTGAAGCGTCGCAAGAGCAACTGCTTCCCATGCCTGTGCAATTCTCAACTGGAGTTGATTGCCAGAGAACAGCAGCAGAGCTGCCAGCGCTAGTCTCCGCGTATCCGATCGCTATCCCGTGCTGATTAACGTCTCGGCTAGCTGCGTAAGCATTGAAACCAGCGGGTTTCGGTAGTTTTCTCGGAGTAAAGCCTGTACCAAGCGTTCCCTCCCAGAGCACCGGTTGGTGATCCCAACAGTGCTCCGCTGGGGGGTCGAAGCAGCATTCGAAGTTTGAGGGATGCAATGGGTCGCATGCTTCTACTCTCGTACCGCTTCCGACGACATACATTTCACCCGACTCATTCAGCTCGCTCACTGACCAGACCATCCGGCCATAGGATGTAGGATCAAACGGAGTATCAGGCGGCATTGGGAGATCGGAAATAGCCTGTGACACAGGATCGAGAACAAATCCACGCATTCCTCCGCCAAAACTGGAACTTCCAACGTCTGTCACTCCAGTGACAAGACCATTGTCATTGATGTCTAGCGCCTGATGGATGCGGATCAACCTATCGCTGTTACCATAGAATCCTTCGATTATTGGATCGAGGACGGTGAATATGCCATTCGACGACTGATACTGAAAAGCCGAGATATCGGTCGGGTGTTCCGGAGTGCTTTCCTCCTCATGAGCACCTACGATAGTGCCCATATCATTCAGCGAAAATCCTCCACCATGAGGAAGCGAGCTTTCAATCCAGTTCGACCCGTCAAAGGTAAAGAGTGAACTCCCGCCTACCATCTGATTATTGTCATTAATACTCCGCAGTTCAGCAGTTCCGAGGAATCTTTGAACCAACGTCCCACCACCACTACTTTGGAAAATAAAACCATTCTGTCCACCAAGCTCATCTGTTTGCTGTTCGGTATTGTAGATCGCCCCCACCACATCCCCTGCATCATTGATTCCTAAGCCTTCGATACTCGCAAAAGACTCCGCAGATGATAGAGTTAACGGAATGATCGGAGACTCTACGAATCCACAGGAGACGGTGGCAGTAACTAGCGCTCGGTGAGCGTTCACTTCACCAAACCCGAATTCATCGTCCCGACCGTCCGGTCCACGATCAACGGCTGAGAGAGTAAGTACCTCCCGTACATCATCACTTGAGAGACATGGCCGGTAAGACATGACTAGCGCAGCAACTCCACTTACATGCGGCGCTGCTGCCGACGTTAGGCCAAAATTTGAATAAGGGTTATTGAAGTTCCGATCTGTCGTCCTGACATTTTCTCCCGGCGCGGAAAGGTCGACTTGGGGACCGTAGTTCGAGGGGTATGGAGAGATTACTCGCCCATTACATTGATTACTCGCACCAACTGCGATAACTTCCTCATAGTTCGCCGGGTATGCCACAGGCTCGTCGATTCCATTATTCGTCTTATCATTTCCTGAACTAGCGACGATTAGTACGCCTCGTGATTTTGCGTATTCAACTGCGTCGTGTAGGTCTTGTAAGCGGAGCGGATTCGGATCGTTCGCATCCAAGTTCTCAAATTCGAGACTCAGGTTAATAATTTGTACCGGCGGAAAAACAACCGTTTGGCCATTCATTTTTCCGTCTGCAGCTTCACCAATAGCGCTTACCACTTTACTTAAATTACAATCACCATTGTCGTTACAGGCCTTGAGCGGCACTACCTGTGCTCCAAAATGGATTCCCGCAACCCCAATCCCATTGCCACCATTGGCGACGATTATTCCCGCGACACTAGTTCCATGCCCAAAATCATCACAAGTTCCAACGGTCACGTTGTTACATGGCGATGAGACATCAAGCCCTTTCATGTAATTCCAGCCAGGAAGCACACGCCCTTGGAGATCTGGGTGAGACCCTTTCACGCCCGTGTCAATGACGGCTACCTTAATTCCCCCGATTCCCTGCTCATTCCCACGATGGAGATACCACGCTTCCGAGGCATCGATGTCGTAGTCGGGGCTTGCCCCATTCTGGCCATAGCTGTGGAGATTCGCCTGTAAGACGAACTGCGCGTCTTCGTTGGGTTCGGGACAATAGAGAGGAGCGCCCTGATCACGCCGAGCTGTACAACTCTGCAAGTCATCTTGGGTGCCACAAGTCGACGCAGCTCCCGCAGTACTCCCCCCAGACACCGTAGCGGGACCCACCTCCCCAATCAAATCCTTCGCAGCACGTTGAATGAGTGTGCCATTTCCACTATTGAGATAATCTTGCTGCATACTATCGAGATTAGCCCAAGGGCTTGCGACAACTAATATCGCACGATCGAGCCCATACTGCGCGGCTGCCGCTGGATCAGCGAAACTACCTCCGTAAAGCGGCGTAACGCTCTGCACACCATAGGTCTGATTGATTTGCGATAGGCCTTGAATCTGCGAAATCGAAACGCCTGAATGCATCCGGAGCAACATCTGCCCAGGAACATATCGCGGTCCACCGAAGCTAGATGAGCTACTTGAACTTCCGCTGCTCCCACAGAGTTGTCCATCAATGACGTAAGAGCCACCAAGTTCTACGTAGGAACTGGATGATGTAGTTGTACTGGTAGTTGTAGAGCGCGTCTTACTCATTCCAAGAGTAGGTGTCCCGGTTTGGGCGCTCTGTGCAATTGCGATCGGCCTACACTCTATCGATGTCCAGGCGACTGCCTGAGCTGAGAATACATGAAACTGAAGCACGAGTATCGCGCACAAACGTAGTTTCTTGACCACAGTTGCCCCGGCTTGAAAATTTGAATGGAACCCGCGTTACGAACCTCAAGCAAAAGCACGCAAGGACTGTGCCGCTTTCTGCCCAGCGTTTTGAACTGCCTGGGAATCAATTTCTAGCGCATTTTCAGTGACATTTATTAGTTGCGTACGTGGTTAGAATACGCACAAATCCAGAATTCTCTTACTGCTAAGTGAACACACGATGTTGAAGATGGAGAGTCGTTTGGAGCGGAACCAAATTAAGATCACGTAACGCACCAAAGCGTATTAACAGCTTCCCCATGACGCCGTTATGTACGGGAGTGGCAGATGCACTATTCAACGGAAACTGGATCGCCACATTTGCCCGCACAGTAACGATTGTGAGATCGATCTTACCGCTTTCTGCATCAGAGAAATCCATAACCTGAGCTCCAAATTCATCTGACCTTCATTGGCAAACATTTTGCAGTACGGTGGAAACAGAGGTTTCTCGGGTTTTTTAATAGAGCGGGTTACGAAAAGAAGTCACAGTTATGAGGGAATGCAGGGCAAACGACCTCGCTAGTTAGCTCCTTCCCTTACTTCTATCGTTCCTCCGAAACAGGGTGTCCATGCATTCTTCGGTGCATTCTCAATCGAAGAGATGTCATTCACGCGCCTCTTTCTGGACACGCGTAAGAATGACTTACTTACTCAGCGGAATTCTGAGCATCATCTTCTCGCTCAGCACCACCGTGTTTGCGCAAGTAAATCCGGCACCGGGGGCACGAACCATCCGGTTTGAAGCAACGGGACTTGCTCGGGAGTCAGACTCCACATTTAATTTCAATGGACCGCTAACGGCGAATGAACGGTATAAAGTAAAGTTTTCCTGTCGACAAACTGATGGCGCTATCTCGCCGCAGCCAAAAATTGACGGCATACAGGTTTACATTGGCTTTTCCAATGCAACGTTCGAAAGTTTCGAATGGATCGAGCCGTCCCCTGGAGCATACTGGTTGGGCACGGATCCAGTCGAAATGCGCGAAGGATTCGTAGTCTCAGGAGCAGCCCAGATCGCGCCAAATGGCGCACCGTGTCCGGTAAGCCCAGTTACTGACCTGTTCATTGTCCACTTCCGCGCTGGCCTTACAAACGGTGGCTTTACTATTAACCTCGATTCCCGGCCGATCAATGAAGCAGCACCCGACTTCAGCTCAAGTTTCTATGCCGTAGGAGGCACTCAACTAAGATTTAACAATAACGCTGGGCTCGTATTTAGTGGCAACATCGGAAGCGGAGGTGGTTCAAGTAGTAGCAGCTCCTCCTCCAGTAGTTCCTCTAGCAGTTCAAGCTCTAGCAGCTCCAGTTCATCAAGTTCGAGCTCTTCATCCTCTAGCTCCTCTTCAAGCTCCTCCTCGAGTAGCTCCTCTTCTTCAAGCTCAAGTAGCTCATCATCAAGCAGCTCAAGCTCTTCAAGCTCAAGTTCGTCGAGTTCATCCTCGAGTTCAAGCTCAAGTAGTAGTTCATCGAGCTCGAGTTCAAGCTCTTCGAGTTCGTCCTCCTCCAGCTCGAGCTCTTCATCAAGTTCATCTTCAAGCAGCTCATCGAACTCTTCCAGTTCAAGTTCAAGCTCGTCATCCTCTAGTTCGAGTTCTTCAAGCTCTAGCTCAAGTAGCTCTTCATCGAGCTCTTCTTCCTCATCGAGTAGCTCTTCCAGCTCAAGCAGTTCATCAAGCTCCAGCGGAACACCAGGATGTATCACACTCGAACCACAACCGATGGAGCACTACATCGGTGGAGAAGCGATCCAGAAAGGCGATTTTAACAACGATGGCCGCGAAGATGTGCTTGTAATTGAAAACAGTGGATTTTCTACATTGCTCCTCAACGGTGGTGCGGGAAATTTCGATGAATTCCCAATCAACTACAACTCAACACTCAGCGGAGGATATACCTTCGCCGTCGCCGACTTTAATCGCGATGGATTACTCGATGCAGCCGTTCCAAACTTTTCAGTGATTGATGTGCTACATAACACTGGTGCGTCGGGATTTAATCGAACAAGCTTGAACGTTTCGACATTCGGAACTGTGGATGCGACCGTAGCAGCTGACCTAGATGCCGACGGCTATGTCGATATCGTANNATCTTACCAAACAGGTGCTGCGCACAATCTTACCGTCTGGATGAATAACCGAGCCGGCGGTTTCACCACACCGACAACTACTTATGCACCTGCCGGCAGTACAAGCTTGAAGAGTCTAATTGCAGCTCATGTCATTGGAACCAGTGCACTTGATATCATCGCAGCGAGTCCGCAGACCGGTCGGATTGAGATCTTCGGTGGCATCGGTGATGGTCGCCTCTTTAACCCAATCACGGTATCGGTTGCACCGTATGAGATTCGATCGCTTCTCGCCGAAGATGTAAATGCTGATGGACGAAAAGATCTCCTCTTTGTGGGCAAGGCAACCGCTACAACCAATTATGCTGCCGGTGTCTTGCTGAATCTTGGAAACAACAGCTTCGCTCCTCTCAGTGTGTATAGCTTTCCTTCCCCAAGCTCAAGTTTTGGTAGTACTATTGCGGTTGCAGATCTCGATAGCGACGCTGACGTTGATATCGTTATCGCAGGCACCTCGAGACTTGGGCTATTGAAAAACAACGGGACTGGTTCGTTCGCTGGTGGCTTAGTGGCAACAGTTCTCCCCGATGGAGATACAACTCTTCCACACTACGCAGTACCACCACTGGACACGAATGGTGATGGAACCCGGGACATCGTTCTCCTGAACGATGATGTCGGTGTTCGGATTGTAACGAACAGCTCAGATTGCTCGGGAACTGGTTCCTCTTCGAGTTCGAGCTCATCGAGTAGCAGCTCAAGTTCGTCAAGTTCTAGCTCATCCAGCTCGAGCAGTTCCTCGAGCTCTTCTAGTTCGAGTTCGAGTTCGAGTAGTAGCTCGTCGAGCAGTTCCTCGAGCTCAAGTTCTAGCAGTAGTTCCTCAAGCTCTTCGAGCTCGAGCTCCAGTAGTAGTTCTAGCTCCAGCAGTTCATCAAGTTCTTCGAGTTCAAGCTCGAGTAGCAGCTCCTCAAGCTCTAGCTCCAGCAGCAGTTCATCTTCGAGCAGCTCTTCGTCAAGTAGCTCATCGAGCTCCAGTTCAAGCAGCAGCTCGTCATCAAGCTCGAGCAGTTCGAGTTCCAGCTCGTCCAGCTCTTCATCGAGCAGTAGTTCCTCCTCAAGCTCAAGCAGCTCTTCTTCCGGGGGACCGTTGTTCAGTATTAGCGGACGAGTGAGCACACCCGATGGAACCGGGATTGCCAGTGTTCAGGTGAGCGACGGAACAAGAAGCGTCCTTGTACAGTTTGATGGAACCTACATAATCAATAGTGTCCCGAATGGGTCATACCAGCTCACCGCAACTCGAGACGGATATGCGATTACGCCGAATAATTTTTCGAACCCAGTTACCGTAGCGAGCGCGAATATAAGCGATCGAAATTTTACCGCAGTTCCGGCTGCAACCGATACCTTCACCATCCGTGGTCGAGTAATTGGAAGTAGTGGCACAGCCGGGCGGAGTGTACGGGTAACACTCTTCGGCAGCACCTACGCCGAGACGATCACTCAACTAGACGGAAGTTACTCGTTCCAAAACATCCCACGTGGTTCCAATGTAACGATCGGAGTATCAAGGTACGGTTACTCTTATACTCCGCAATCGATTCCACTCACCAACGTTTCGCGAAACTATACCGACTTGAATTTTGCGGCGCAATCTGGTGTAGCAACGAACAGAATCTACGGTTACGTCCAACATACTTCACCAACCATACCTGATTCTACGCCTTATCCACAACCAAACGTGGTAGTGAACGACGGACATCGCGCTGCTATTACTGGTGCCGATGGTCGATATGAACTGCCGGACGTACCAGTCGGATCGTATAATATGGTGGGAACTCTCGCGGGCCATTTGGTAACGCCACAAAACTTCCATAATCCACTGAACATGGCGGCAACGAGTTTTCCAAATTATCCGATTGGCCCTGCTAACTTTTCGGCTACCTATGCAATTGCCCCGGAAATTTCCTACCATCCATTAGACCGATGCTTTGACTTGGTGGGTTCCTCTGCGCGCGTCACATTTGGTGTCGGCGTTTATAACAACCCTCTTCCCATATCGTACCAATGGCAGCGCAGTATCAATAACGGTTCGTGGCACAGTCTGTCAGGTAAGACCTCTCCGTTTTTAGAGATCCGACCAGTGCTCGCTGATAACGGTAACCGTTACCGTGTAATTGTCTCTAACGCGGTGGGCACCGTGACCAGTAATCCAGCAACACTCACCGTTCTACCCAATATTGGAGCTTGCCCGGTAGGGGGAGGTGATAATGGGCGCGGTGTTCCGGACTTGCCCCCTGGAGCAATTATTACTGCAAGTGATGGCACAAGCGAGAAGTACGTAGAGGTGTACTGGCTGCCTTCAGTTGGAGCAACATCATACAACATCTACCGCTCACAGTCAGATAAGGACCTGGGTGAGCTGCTCGCTGACGGAATCACTTCCGCAATCTATAAAGATCGAACTGCTGTCCCAGGAATCCAGTACTTCTACCGTGTCGTGGCAGAGAATAGTCAAGGGGTGGGTGTCCCAAGCCCTGCTGATTTAGGATATCGGAAAAATCCAACTGGAATCCCGGACTGCGATGGTGACGGTGTTGCCGATGCGAATGAAGCACTCGCTGGAACACTCGTTTGCGATGCGGGAAGCGTTCAGTCAGCGCTGAAGACACCTATCTTTGCAAGTTACAACCTCTTCGACAAGCAATTTGCCTTTGCCGAACTTGCGGCGGGTGGGGAAACACAACTCAAGGCGAAACTCACCCTGTACAATTCGCTCGGTGATGTGGTCACTACAATCTCTCGAACAATTGAGGCCGGCGAGCAATTTGACGTTAGTATCAATGAACTTGTTCCGCCCGATAAGTATGGTTTGCTGCGAATAGATTTTAACGAGAACGATGGTGCCATACTCACGGGAAGAATGAGTCACTATCGTTTTGCATCAGATTTTGAATCGATTGCATTCGCTTATGCTCGGGAGTTTAAGAATCCGTCCCGAGGACCATTATTTGCTACATGCAACACGATTGATCCGCAAGGAGTTGGTGATCCAGTGCACTGCTGGATCTCAATCAGCAACGTTGACAATAAGCCACGAGACTTTGTTGTTCGAATCTATGACCAGCTCGGGGACTTGTTGAGTGAAGAGACCGTTAACGTTGGTTCCCGCGGACAAGTCGACACTGCTGGTGGACATCAATTTGGAGAGGGAGTGTTCCTCATTGAGGCTTCCCCAAGCGATGGACAAACGAGATACCACCTTGCGGCAACACGCTTTAGTAAGCAGTTGCTTACGGGTGAGCCAAACTTTGCCTTTGCAGTAGAAGGTCGAGCGGGAACGGGCGATAAGCTGTACTTGCCGATTACTAACCAAGTGAGTGATGGTTGGTATCAAGGTAACTGGGTAGAATTAAGCAATACAAGAGAAAAAGCAGTCGAAGCGCAAGTGAAAATTCGCTCCGCACTCGGCGAAGTCCTTTCTGAGACCAAAGTCACTATTTCGGCTAAGGGTCAGGTGCATGTCCCCGCAGGCTACCTGCTTGCTGAAGGTACAGTTGGTTCAGTTGTAGTTCGTTCGAAAGTGTCTGGCGCAATCGTTGCTCAGAGTATGGTTTACTTCCACGATAGGCTGACTGGTTCTCTTCAGACCGCGTATCCATCGAACGCGAGAATACGTGGACCGGTGTCCCAGGTAGGAACATTTAATTTGTTCCTCGAAATGGGCAATCAACTCACACTCATTGATGTGGAAGACAACGTAGCTCCCTCCTGCGCACTCACCCTTCGCTCTTTTGACGAGCTTGTTTACCGTGGGCGTGAGAAGGTTCGGTCCAAGGGAACGCTCCGTCTTCGTCTCGATAATGAAGCGGAATTTGGAACAAGCCCTGATACGTACGGCGTTCTGAAACTCGATTGTTCCTCAAATGATTCAATCGTTGCTGAGAATTTAAGAATTCGCGAAGTGCCGATAGGTGGAAAGACGGTGGTAGAGTACGCAATGCCAACTGCTGTGCAGTGAGGCAACGCGTTCAGGAGAGATCATGGCGCTACTAGCCCGCAAACGATTGTTTCTCATCGTTGGTAGTGTGCTTCAATTCCTCGCACCGATGTCTGCTGCATTTGCAGCACCGTATATTGTCAGCACTCATCCTCCATGCCGAGCTTCCGATCCTCGTTACGTTTATCCACTCGAAGATAAACGTAATGGGAACAACGTTGGCTTAACCAAAATTGAGATCGTCTTCTCCGAACCAGTATTTGGAATCGGTCAAAATTCGCTCGAGACGCTACCTTTCGAGACTTCATTTAAAGTGGCCTATTACCGTGGTGGCGAGCCATCTCCGTCACTTCAGAACGCGCCTGATCTTGTTCTATCGGGAGTGCCTAACTACTCGGTGGTAAAAATCGACGCTACCCGTTTTGAGATCCGAGTTCCCGAAGGCTCTCGCATTCCGCTTGGAAGCACGACCGTAATTACACCGTTTTTTGTGCAGAACGCTGATTTTGAGCGGGTCGTTCCAGGGGATCCTCGCAACCGACTAATCATCGGCGTTCAGCCGATGGATCTCGCTGCCGATGGACGATTTAACGCTGCCGCTGACATAACTCGGTTCAACCAGTGTTACCAGAATCAGGGGATGCCATCTCAGAGCATGCGGCTATTGCTCTGTGACATGTACACTGATGGGGTAATCAACACTTCGGATGTCACCCGTGTAAACCAATTACTCAATGGCGTTCAGTCCGGCTCAGTTTGGCGAAATTACGTTGAGAATTTTCCGCTTCCTCGAATTGCCTTAACGCTTACGCCAATCTTTCCAATTCAACCGGCAACACAGGCTTTGCCATTGGTGGATTTGGGTGGAACCGCAATTTTTTCGACTAATGACGGGTCGTATGGAATGGAACTCTGGAAAAGCAACGGGACGCCAGAGACAACTGTTCTCGTGCGAAACATCCGTCCAGGAGGTGCTTCCTCCTGGCCCGGATTTGCCAGTGAGCAATCAAACGAAATCCAGATGGTCGTGATGGGTTCTACGGTTTATTTTCCCGCCGATGATGGAAGCACCGGGAGAGAGCTGTGGAAGAGTGACGGAACGCTCAATGGAACGGTTCGTGTAGCAGACATTAATAGCGGAGCGAATTCTTCAAATCCAAAACGATTAACGGTAGTGAATAATACGTTATTTTTTCTCGCTGATGATGGCATTAACGGACCGGAGCTTTGGAAGACCACTGGATCTGGCGCGACGTTAGTTGCAAATATCAACCCTACCCCAGGAGCTGGGTTGTATACCCCTCCTGATACTCCTAATCTCGTTGGCGTTAACGGAACACTATTTTTTGCAGCTTCTGACGGAAATTCAGGAACTGAGCTTTGGAGTAGCAACGGCGTGAACGCTGTACGGGTAAAAGATATCAATCCCTCAGGCTCCTCTGATCCCGTTCACTTGACGAATATTAATGGCCTGCTGATCTTCGCGGCCAATGACGGAACAAGTGGAAGAGAACTTTGGCGGAGTGATGGAACCCATGGAGGGACTTACCAAATAAAGGATATTTTTTCTGGTTCAGGAGCATCTGCGCCTTCAGCATTTTTCCCTCACGCTGCTAATGTGTTCTTGTTTACAGCGTCTAACGGTAGTGATGGTTTTGAACTATGGCGAAGTGATGGAAGTGCACCGGGTACTTATCAAGTGAAAAACATAAACCCTGGAGTAGCAGAGAGCTCGTTCCCGTATCAATTTGTGCAATTAGGCAATGTGACTTATTTTGGCGCACATGATGAGCCGCTTTTTGGTAACCCTCCCGCGACACGAAAATTTTACCGAACCGATGGAACGGCTTCCGGAACACAGCGAATCGAATTTTCGTCGATTGTTGAGGACTTGTTCGTATTCGACGGAAAACTCATGATCAAGGCAACGCGTCCCGCTGTAGGAGAGGCGCCCTACGCACCCGAACTGTGGAGAAGCGATGGGACAAGCATTGGCACGATACGCCTTGAAGATTTCTCTACGCTTGACGGGTTGAGTCTGAAAGAGATAACTCCTGTTGGTAGCAGCTTGTATTTTTTCGGGCGAAGCTGGCTTGAAATTGGACAAGTCCTCTGGAAATACTAACCTGCACGAATTCCTATTTTCGTAGTTCCCAACTTAGAGTGATATCAGCAAAGCGATTGGCATACTCCTTGCTGTACTTCAGACTAGGGTTTCTATTGTCTCTTATAGCGGGTTTCTAATGATTTGCGATCTCTTTAGAAGAGCACTCATTGCTGCGCTCATCGTTTGCGTTCCGATTCAACCTTGCTTCGGCGATGAACCGCCGTTCGGTGGCTGGAAAACTGTCTCAACAGTAGACATTCATCCTGGACCGATTGGTTCAGATCCTCGCTACTTGGGTCAAACCGAATTATCTCTTTACTTTGCGCCGATGGAGAGTGGTAGCCGAACAATTTGGCGAACTGACGGAACAGTAACAGGTACATCTCGAGTTAGTTTCGCTCAACCATTTTTCGATTCCACCCGTGTCCCAAATTCAACAGTGTTTCGAGGGGAAGTGTACTTTGCGGGAACGGATGGAGTGAGTGGTGTCGAGCTTTGGAAAATCAGTCCCGGAGGCGACCTCGTGGCACTCGTCCTAGATATTTTTCAAGGCTACAGCTCGTCAAACCCAGATGGAAGCTCGTATCCGGGTCACTTCAACGTCTTTAACAATGAGCTTTACTTTACCGCTGACGTCTTCAATGCTGGGCGACAACTATGGAAGACTGATGGCACAATTAATGGCACGGTACAAGTTACTTCCATCGGGTTGCTTAGCGGGCCCGGTAGTCCACAGTTATATATTTGGGATATTTGGGAAATGGTTCGCAACGATGAGAGTAATCTCCTCTTTCTCATCGCAAGCGATCCATTCGTTGGTGCTGAGTTGTGGAAGAGCGATGGAACCGATGCCGGAACAGTGATGGTGAAGAACATCAATCCAGGCTCCGCTTATGCCTTTACACCCCCTTTCTCTGGAGGCACAAAACTTTCGTCCGATCCGAGTGGGCCTTTTTACTTTCGAGCAACCGATGGGGAGCACGATTTTGAGCCATGGACGAGCGATGGCACAGAGCAGGGAACTATGATGATCGAGGATATTAATCTTAACGGCAACTCGAAGGCTTCCGAATTTACTTCCATCAACAGCGGATTTCATACTTTTTTTATCGCCGAACGCGGTGACCTCGCCTTTCGAATGTTTCAAACGTCTCGGTTCAGCATCGGAGCATATGAAATATATCTCAATCCAGCACCCATGTTCGGATCGTCGATACGGCAATTAGTTCCCTTCGAAAACTCATTGTATTTCGTGTACAGTTTAGTAGGTGGCCAGAGTGAAGTATGGTTCACCGACGGATTACTCGGTGAGGGGCTTCAAGTCACCAATCTCAACCCAAATGGTATGGCCAAACCGCAAGGTTTGAGCCTCCACGACGGCCAACTCTATTTTCTCGCGCATGGTGAAACAAGCGGTCAAGAGTTATGGAAATGCGACGGTTTTGTCACCACGAGGCTTACCGATCAGACGGCAGTCCACTGGGGTGCGCTCGACGAAAAAAACTCACTTTATCGCGTCGGGAGGAATCTCGTGTTTTTTGGCCCATTCGTTAGTTTCACACATCATAGAGAAGTTGGAATCATACACGACGTTTTCCCTCCAACTTGTGGTGATGGTATCGTGGAAGCGCCGGAGGAATGTGATGATGGGAATACCTTCGATGGAGATGGTTGCCAGAGTTACTGCTTACTGACTCGCTGTTCAATGGAAGCCTTGATCTGTCCAGATGGAAGCACGGTAGGACGAAATCCGTATAATCATTGCTCCTTCGATCCCTGCCCATCCTTTTGTGGCGACGGAATCTGCCAATCTTCCGAGCAGTGCTCTATCTGTAACACCGATTGTGGTTCATGTGGTGGTAGTTACACTGGGCCTTTGGATCATTCAACAATCAGAGGAAACAAACTTCGCCTATGGGCACGTTAGACGACTGCCTCTGGAGGCCAAGAATTGTTCGCTGGCTTCGTACTTCCCCCTGGTGGGTTATGACGATAGTACTACTCACATACACTCGACTTCCTTGCGCTCGTGCCCTTGATTATCCGGAAGGCGAGGTAATCCCTCAAGGGCCCTATGAAGAGGGAGACGCCCAGCCTGTTGGGTCTCCGTGGAAGTCGCTTGTCGGGATGGATGTCAATCCTGGACCCGCAAGTTCGAATCCGAAATTTCTTGGCGTGATGAATCATGTTCTCTACTTCGCTGCAAATGGCGGTGCGGGAGAATATCTGTGGCGTAGTAATGGTACAGCGTCAGGGACCTATGTGGTAAAAGAGGTTCAACCAGTTGTCGAGGCAGTCCGTTTTCTCGGTGGTGTCGTTCGAAATGGTGTTCTCTATTTTGCCGCAGAGAATCCGCAGGGAGGAGATGGAATTGAGCTGTATCGCAGCGAAGGAACCTCTTCTTCTACTGAGTTATTGAAGGAAATTTATCCAGGCGCTGGAAGTTCAAATCCTCGTTTCTTCACCTTATATAAAGATGAGGTCTACTTCGTCGCAAATACCGAATTATATGGGGCACAGATCTGGAAAACTGATGGAACGCCAGACGGTACAGTTCAAGTATCGAACATTGGAAGTAATGAGAATTTCACTTCGATAATCGATGAGCTTTCCTACAACGCACCTACCAACCTGCTCCTTTTCGTCGGCTATCACTCGTGTTGCGGAATGGAGCTCTGGAAGAGTAATGGCACAAGCGAGGGAACTCAGTTAGTAAAGGACATCAATCCAGGTTCCGCAAACGCCTTCCTTCCACCCTATGCCGGAGGTTATAAACTGACGCGAGATCCAAACGGTCCGTTCCTTTTTAATGCTCGCACAGCAATGAATGGCTCGGAGCCATGGGTCAGCGATGGCACGGAGTCCGGTACAAAAATGTTACGCAATATTAGTTCAAACGGCGATTCGTTCAGTACTGATTTCGTTCATGCTTCAGGGTTCAGCTTCTTCCTTGCCTCGCCGGGCCCATCGGGAGCGAAGCTCTGGCGCACGAACGGAACTCCTGAGGCGACAACCGAAGTTTTCTTGGATCCCTCACCTAGTTTTCCCAACGTTCCGAAGAGCTTGGTCTCGGGAAATGGGATTGTCTATTTTCGTTATCCTCAGAGTAGTCTCGAGGAACTTTGGCGAACGGACACAGGTTTCACCCTTGGCTTTCCACTGACTACGATTAATCCAACGAGTCGAGCTGAGATTCAGGGTGTAACTACGCTCGGAAAGTACGCCTTCTTCTCAGCTTACAATGAAGAAGTGGGTCAAGAGATTTGGCGGACCACAGGTGAGTTTGGACCTGATGGTCAAGCAGTAGTGGATCGTCTAACTAACAAAACAATAGACCGCTGGGCTGCAATTCCCTACACCCAAACCATCGCACGAGTTGGGTGCCATTTAATATTTAACGGCTATCACGGCGGAACGTTTTCAGAGAATGAATTGGGCATTGTAAAATATGTTTGCGAGTGTGGAGACGGGGTCGTCGATCCCAATGAAGAGTGTGATGATGGGAATGAAAATGATTATGATTCCTGCGACAGTCAATGCCACACAAATGGTGGGGGTGGGCATGTTTGTCCCAACGGCGGAATCGTGGTGAGAGATCCTCTCACTGGCGATTTCCCCACTTGCCCAAACGCACCAAGTGGAGGCAATAAAAACATTCCGAAAGGCAAGTCCCTGTTATATTGAATAATTTTCAATACTCTGTGTAACTCCGTGAACTCCGTGTTCAATTCCCTCTTAATTTCTCTAGTGTTCAAGGCCCTCTATGGTGTGGCCTACGAACTCTCGAAATAGTTGCCGATAATCCCTGGTGACCTAGCAATGTATTGATCTGATCAACTTCTTCATGGACGCCGAGAACATTCAGCCATCAAACCCTAAACTCACTCCTGAAAGCATGGCTTTCCTAGCTCAACTTTCGTTGTTGCTCAATTCATCGTTCGATACCAAACAGGTTATTGCCCTTGCGTTACGACACGCAAAGCGCGAGGTGAATGCCAGCGCAGCGACAGTTTTCCTGCTTGGAGAATCGACCAACGAACTCACCTTCTGGGCGCTCGTTGGCGATGATGCTCAAACACTCGAAGGTCAAAAAATGCCGGCAGGAAAAGGAATCGTCGGTTGGGTAATCGAACGTCGGACACCGCTTTTTGTGCCCGATGCATCTACCGACCCACGATTTTTTTCAGAGATCGATCAAAAAGCTCGTTTTAAAACCCGCGACATTCTTTGTGTGCCGTTGATTGTTCGCGGTAAGCAAACGATCGGTGCGATTCAATTGCTGAATAAAGTGGATGGGACATTTACCGATTCCGATATGTATTTCACCGAACAATTCGCCCATCAACTTGCACTCGCGATTGATAACGCACGGCTCTTTAGCGAGGTCTCAGAGCGTAACCAAATGCTCGAATCGCTCGACCGTCGTAAGAATGAAGTCATCTCCTTGATCGGTCATGAGTTTAAGACTCCGCTTACTGTCATTCAAACCGCTGCAGAGTTGCTGTCAGGAGGGACACTAAGAGATCCTTCACTCGTTGACAAAACATGTGAGCGTTTGATCAATTGTGTTAGCCGTCTCTCCGGCCTAATGGCACAGATTCGCAATATCTCTTTTGTGAACCGAGACGATCTCGGCCTCCGTATCTCCCGAGTGAACGTTAATCAGCTCGTCGAGGAGATGAAACTCTGGTTCCATCAGACGGTGAAAGGGCGAGAGCTTCAGCTAGAGACGATTGTGGACCCTAAACTACCGTTTGTACGGGGCGATGGTCCGCTCCTGCTCATAGTACTTCACGCGCTCGTTTCAAACGCAATTCGCTTTACCCCTGACGGGGGAAAGATATTGCTCAGCGCCAAACCTGGACTCGGTCTCGTTGAAGTGTGTGTTACCGATACAGGAATCGGTATTGAGCCGAATGAAATTCCACTTATCTTTCAAAAATTCTACGAGGTTCATAACATCATGCAGCACAGTTCAGGGAACTACGGGTTCAAATCCGCCGGACTTGGTCTTGGCCTTGCCACTGTCCAGGCGATACTACGGGCACACGGAAGTTCTATTGAAGTATCAAGCAATGTAGGGCAAGGAAGCACGTTTCGTTTCTCCTTGCCTGCCTCATAGACGCATACCAACGCCTTCAGTAACGACTCGGTTGGCGCGTTAAGTTACCTAAAACTAAGCTAAAATTCAACAAATAGAGCGACTTGAACCATCTATGATACTATGATATCATCAAACATAAATGAAACAATACTCAGGAAAGTTTATCCTTCGCCTCTCTCCCTCATTCCACCGGTCGCTCGCCATGCGCGCATCAACAGCAGGGGTGTCCCTTAATCAATACTGCACGAGATTGCTTCAACTCTCAGGCCAAGCTCAACCGGCGATCGGTCCTCGCGGAAGCGCTCCGGTGCTGCCGGAGTGGCTCAATCATATTGTGTCAAATTACCAAGAAAAGTTAATCGCCCTCTACCTCTTTGGATCAGTTGCTCGCCAGGAACAAACTGAAGTATCCGATGTTGATCTGCTTGTAGTCTTTTCTCCGGAGGTTGAGATTGACCGTTCCTATTACACCGATTGGGACAGAAGCATCGCCCCGTTTCTTTCACGATACTTCGCACGAGAAGTAACACCCCATTTTGTTACCCTCCCCTCCTCTGTCGATCGCGCCGGAAGCATTTGGTACGAAGTTGCTCTCCACGGAATTGCTCTTTGGGAGAAGAACCGGTCAGTGGCTGGTTTCTTAATTGACATTCGCAGCGCAATTGCACATGGAAGAATCAAACGCTATATAAGTCATGGGCATCCATATTGGATCAGGGAAGACTCACATGCATAATACTGGCCTAGTTCAAGATCATCTTAAACGTTCCGAACATCGACTCGCTGCTGTGGAGTTGTTGTATAAACGAAAGAGTTGGGCTGATGTTGTTCGGGAGAGTCAAGAGGTCGTCGAACTCGTGCTGAAGGCGCTGCTCCGCGCATCAAATATTGAAGTTCCTCGAATCCACGATGTAAGCGCAATTCTTGAAGAACAAGAAGGTAAACTTCCAGCTCAGGTTCGAGGTAGTGTTAGTTCTCTCGTGGAAATATCGCGTACGCTTCGGCGAGACCGTGAACTAGCTTTCTATGGCAGTGAAGATTTAACTCCTTCTGATTTTTATAAAGAAACAGATGCAAAAAAGGCGTTCGATATGGCAAAGCAAGTATTTACAGTCGTGTCCAAGGCATTACCATGATCCGATTGCCGACATCCAAGACTCGGGGCCGCAGCTTCATTTCTCTCACCTCTATGGGACGGGCCTGATTGCCCGCCCCACAAAAAACTGCATCAACGTCTTGTTATGGCACTTGCGTGCCGCACTCGTGACAATACTGTTGCCGTCGTCGTGCGAAGCAAACAACGCAGTGGGCGACACGTGTACAGCGTTGAAAAAGTTCCCGAAATGCCCCACGTTCTGGCCACATTTCGTGCCAGGCGAATGCCGCGATCAGAAGGACTATCCAACTAAGGAGCTCAATCGCTCCACCAAGAACAAGTAGGGAATTGAGCTCATCGTGATCAACACCATGCGCAAGTGCTCCACGAAATCCAAAGCCAAGCACGTTCGCAAGGACGACGTAGGACACGAGGAAAACCGTCCAGATACGAAGCGAAAGACCGTCCCGAAACCAAGGGTTTCGAGCAGCAAGCACTGAGACGTTTCGCCACTGAACAGCTTGCAGCTGCAATGCCCTACTCGTAGTCGTAAACACAGCAGCAAACACTCCAGCCACTGCGGCAAGCAACAGCAGTCCAAACGTTACTCCGACAATGATGTTCCATGACACAATGTCCATCTCTACACCTCGCTATTCTTTTGCCCAAGATACCCAAGGCGGAGCGTTCGGTCTCTGTTTCGAAAAAACCTCCCGAAGCTGCGCCCTCCGCCTATCACGAAATAGGGAGAGGGCAAACAAAATAAACTCTGCCCCTAACAACAATGATTCAAACTGTAGACAGTGTGGAAACCGTTTAATCTAGCGAAAATGGCCGATGAAAGCTAGATTGAACAACAAGACTGAGTTTTAATTTTATCGGATACGCTGGGAAAGATGTTCAATCGATGAGAGCACCTGCTTACGTGTGACCTCAAAAAGAGCCACGTTTCTCGTCCAGGTATTTAAATCCTGGATCAAACCTCGCGCCGCGTCGAGTGTTGCACGCTCCGCAGTAGTATCAATGCCACGAATCTCTGCTCGACGAATAAGGTCTTCAAGCATTACTACCGAATCAAAATCATCGAGTGCATCACGGTACATCTCAGAACGTATCGAGGGAATAATGTTCCCATTAAAAGCTGCACACAGTCCCGACTTGCATGGAGGATAAAATAACGTCACACCACCAGCACCCCACTTGTAGCTCACGGTCTCCCATGGATTATCTAACCCGCGTTCAAGCTCGTAGGCAAAAATGAGTACATTCCAATGGAGAAGAAAGTGAATGTCGTTCTTCCAATATTTCCACCCCCAAATCCTCGCGTCTATCGTGGGTCGATCGATATGGAGGTGTCCCCCACTCGTCCAGTACGTGCCTAGCTTATCACCCTCGTCCATAACCTGTTCCACAACGGGGCGTAGGACGCGGAGCGGGTTCTCTTGTTCCGGCTGCCACAGATATTCAGGAACGTATTCAACGATCGCGTAATAATCGATGTTTCTTAACGTTCCAATAAGACTGGTATAGTTAATTGCAAATCGATCGATGAGCGCTACAACCGAAGTTTCAGGACTCACACTCTTTAGGATATCGGTAAAGCGATTATCATGTGGGATGAACGCTCCACCTCGTTCCGGAATAAATGGTTCATCAATATAAACAAATGTCTTATCGAGCCACCCTTTTTGCGCGAGATGATTCGCCACATTGCTCCAATAGAGTTGTTGAATCGGAGCAAACTCAATTTCATTTTGTGCGGTCTTTGCATCTCCATACACGAGCGGGAGATAGAAGTGATAGAATCCCCACGAGCTGGAAAATAGATGGAGAAAATTCATTCGCCCTTCATCGAAATATCGTTCAGTAAGTCGATCAAAGGAGGTGTAATCGATACTGATACTGTTCGTAGCGAGATTGAGTCCAGTGACCGGCAGGTTCATTGCTCCGGAATAAATGTAACCACAGGACGAGCACGCGGGATCGTAATAAGGTGTTGGATGATTTAATCGGTTCTTGCTGTAATAGTCGAGATACTTTGCTGCCACCTGCCTCTTGCGTGAATTAGTGTTTGCACGATGGTAATCAAATGGGGTGTATCCCGAAGGACCAGCGTTAAATCCGGCATCGAAAACTGCATGGAAAAACGACTCCTTCGGCAGTGCATAGTCAAGCACCTCGATTGCGATTGAGCGTTCGATAAGTTCGCCATCGACCTGAATGTAAAAGGTAAGCGTATAAGTTCCCGGTCTCGTGTTTGCTCTTGAACGGGCAGTGATCCACCAGAAGGTTGGACCATCAGTGAGATGATTCGCTCCAGGAATGTACGAAAGCAGAGGATCGGTGTAGTATCCGACTGGCGAGTAATCGGTTGGCTGAGCACTATAAAGTAAGTAAGTAACATTCGCAAAATCAGTGCGGTACATCTCAATCGCGAGTGATGTGCTCGGTTCTCCGTTTCGCGTTAGGAGATAGTTTACAGAAACATTCTGCGCTGACGAACTCTTCATCGCGAGTTGAATCGACTCAGCTTCATTTTGAAGCATCATCATGCTATTCGCGGTGAAGTACTGAGTGAAATTTTCGATCGTCGCAATGTTCGTGGGGGTACGATTATTGTTCTGTACCACTTTAAAAATTTTTACGAGAGGCGAAAGAAAACCTGCAGGAATCGTCGTGTTCACTGGGCCACTCACCACCCCGTCGGGGATGTTCATGATTGTATCAATCCGACCCCGTGCGTTCAGAAAAACGCGGAGAGATTCAGAAGTGAACGCAGCATTTGGAGTCCGAACGTTCCCCAGTGCAAAACCAATTTTGTCGGCTCCTATTTTCTCATGCACACCAATATCGAGCGTCCCCTTTGCATCCATGGTAAAAGTGCCAGGCGACACCATCTTCCCGGTCGAGTCGAAAATGGTTGAGGTGAACTGTGTCTGCACACCATTTCGATCGATGATTTTATGCCAGTTCGCGGCACCCAAGAACGTATTAAATGGTGTAATGACACTTTGACCATTCGTTACAAAAGCTCCCGTTGCCTGTGAGGCATATGCCCATGTAACCGAGGAATGATCGTCTAAATCATGACCATAGTAGAGACTCTGTACAAGTAACTTCTTCCGGGCACTGCTCGGATCTGCGCATCGTGCCTCAAAAGTTCCAACTTTGTTATCTCCCAAAAATGCGTTGATAAACACGTGATGCTGTGAACGCGGCGGAATGGATTTTGTTTCTTGATGAACGATCTCCCCGTTTGCATTCCGAATAACGATATTCGTCTTAATCGGTGAAGTTGTTGGATTTGCGACCTCTCCCCAGTTAAACGCATCTCCCATGGTAGATGCCGGCACTGGACCAGGGATACATCCTCCCGGTGTCGCACGAAGTGGGAAAGCAAAATTGAACTCTCCCCCACTTTCACTAAAACGAGTAAGAAACCCTTCGTAAGCTTGATTGAGATCGCGTGGAACCAGGCGAAAGAGTCCCACCTCGTGCCCATTTTGATGACCAAGGGCAAAATCTTTACGCTCACGGGGGAAGAGTGTTACTTCGAAGCTTTGCTGCTCGTCAATTGATCCATCGTGCTGGTACACGAGAACGCTTGCTGTGAATTGTTTCGTGCCTTGGTTTATGAGCGATAGCCAGTTATAGACCGGTTGTGGATTTGTGGGTTCGGGATTAATCGAATTATATACGCCATACGTTTCGCCTTGAAGCGGTGCACGTACCGGAAGTGCGTAAGCGTATTCAATGCGCTTGTCTGCTCCTAGTGGCGCCATTCGATAGATTACGGTGAGACAGTTTAATTTGGTTATCGAATGGTTCGGGGCACTGGTCGTTGTAAGAAGATACGTGCCGTAGGCGTTTGATATTTTGGGGTGCGAGAGGAGAAGCTGATTCGTGCCGTGAGCAGCAATCGTAAGGATGTTCGTAGTGATAAGTTCATTCGAATTACTGAGCACCTGAATCTTTAGGCTAAGAGGGATATCCTCACCATTGTTACACTCAAGAACGTTCTGATGTCGGTTGAACGCGTTCCACGTCCCCATCGCTGGAAGGAAGGTATTTTCAGGGTAGGCAGACTCCGCGCTCAGGAGAACGGCGAGCAAGGCAAAAGAGAGAGCTTTGCCGAAAAAAAACCGATGCGTACTGCTCCGCATAAGACGTGAGATTCAGATCTTGTAAATCCAGATGTACCAGCGTGGAACAAAGCCCGTAATAGCTCGGTAGGACCGGCCGAGCTGGCTTCTCCGTTAATGTAAGCTGCAATAAACAAGCCAATTATCGGCGCCACATTAAAACTGGAAGTTACCGATTGTTACGCCTTCAGTCATCCGATCTTATGCCGCATATTGGGCGAGGTCTCGGAAAGAACTTGCCCACCTCTCGGCAATATTCCTTGTACCCGTTTACGTTGTCTTTGAGGAGCATCTCTTCGTATTGAACCCGACGCTTAAAGGCTAATGAGAGCAAAACGACCGTTACTATAGCTGAGACCCAGCTCCGAAGAAGAATACAGCTAGCGACATAGGTAAGCCACGCTCCGGTGTAACTCGGGTGACGGATAAATCTATACGGGCCACTCTTTATCACGCTCTGGCCAAGCGTGAGCTCAATATTCCAGGTGAAAAATCGTCCCAAGCAAAGTACAGCCCAACTTCGAAGGATGAGACCTCCAACCATAATCATGGCTGCTGAAATGCTGAGCCAATCCCATTCGATCGTCTCCCTTCCTCTCACGCCCAACTCTAGAATGGCGAGTATTTGAGAGCCATATACCGTCCAAACAATTTGACGTGCAGTCCCGCGGTCAACTGAGTTCCGAGACCCCTCAGGCAATCGGTAAGCGGGCTGAAGTAGATTTGCAAAAATACTCATGAGCACTAAGAACCAAAGCTGAGAGACGAAGATCGCGTTTGGCCAGACGAGAGCGACTACTAAAAGTGTCACACACCAAACAGATAGGATCTGGCATAACTTTGAAAAAGCGACACTCATGGGTTCTTGTCCTTGATCTCTAAACCTTTATCAGCTCGCGTTCCGAAAATAGTATCGAGCATTGAGAGATAGTTCGCGTAGTTTCCGACAAAGTGCGAGTGGTGATAATCGTGGTACGCCGGGCTTGGGAAAATCACTATCCAACGGCTGGGCGCCCAGGGGAACTCATAACCGCAATGTCCATACGCCGCGGCCCATTGCCTGAGAGCGATCCAGATCCAGATTGTCATTAGGTGTGCGCCAATGATAAAGGGACCCGCAAGCGAACAGAGCATAATGAGAACGTATTCCACCGGATGGAAGTACCCACCTGCAATCGCCCACGGTGCGCTAATTCGGTGGTGAACGCTGTGAATCGCACGGTAGAGTAGCTTTGTATGAAGTGCGCGGTGCACCCAGTAGTAGAGCAAATCATCGATCACCACGAAGAGCGGTATCTGCCACAACATCGTCAATGCATGCGGAGCTGGGGAGTCGTGTACTCCCGAAAGTTTGATAAACGGCCACAGCACTGCAAGAACGAGCATCAATGCAAGAGTATTGACCAACAGCCATACTATCGATGGCCACACTACCTTCTCCACACGTAGCCGTTTTCTCTGTATACGAAAGTTCGACAGTGCAGCTGGATCTCGCCATGAGATAAAACTTCCTGGTATAGCTATCAACAAAAAAATAGCGCTACTAACCAGTGGAGATACGATTACAACTTTGAAGAAAAAAGAATCAAAAACAGGTGGCATAACCATGACCTCACCTATTAACGATAGAATATTTCAAAATCCAGATCGGGATAGAGCGGAAGAAGTTTAAATTGTCCGATAGTAGGACGTCGCTCAGGAGAGATCCGAGGAAGCACCTTACTCACCAATTCTGAAGTAGAGAGCGAAACGATGCGTGGAGGGGCAAGACGATCTGATTGTCTCTTCGCCCGATACTCGGAATTGAGCTCAGCAAGTGTGCGATCAAACTCCTGTTCTAATTGTGCAAGTGACACATCAGCGCGCGCCGTACAAACCACTCCGTAAGTAGGAATGGACGAATGAGGAGGTTTCGCCCACGGAAAGCAGGCAAGCCCAAGATCTTCAACTTCCAGGCGAGCTGAAATTCGCAAACTCGCGTCTGTTACCTGTTCAGCCGTTATTTTTTCTCCAGTAAACGAAAATTGAAGGCCACGTCTCCTCAGAAAACGAATGAATGGCACGTCACCAATCTTCCCTGTACATTCGAACACATCCTCAGTATCGTACCGCCGTAGCCCATAGCGGTCAGATACAATCAAAGTTGCAATTTCCCCAGGACAAAGCTCTTCCGCTGGAATAAGAGTCTCAGGCGTGTCACCTTCGCCCTTCATAAATTCATAAAGCACACCCGGATAGATTGTACCAGCGCCGTGTCCAAAAGCAGCAGGCAAGCGTAGAGACCCAACTGTCTCCGTTGAGAGCGAAAACATCGGGAAAAAACGGACGTGATCTGGAAGCATTGAGGCGAGCGACGAAATGTACGGCGCAACATAACCTCCGTCCCAGCAGAAAACACCTTTCAGCGTGTTAAAAAGCTCTTGCGGCGCTGGTGCACCATTTCTCGCGGAAGCTACCTTTGCAATCCGCACCAAGGCTTGTTCCCTCACCGCAGCCGGAAGAGTAATTGCGCTTAATGCCTGAGGGAGATTTCTTGCAGCATCGCTCCATTCCTCTAAGCAGCGCTCAATGAGTATTAACAATGATGAAGGATTCACTGTTACGATGAGGGTCGGTTGAACTGCAAGAAGCCCTGCTAAATGAATCCAATGTTGCTCGCAGGTTATGGTTTCACATTGGAATTGTTCACGCGAAAAAATTGACCCTTCAAACGCCTTTCGCTCCCAAAAGCTATCTTCCTCTCCACGGAAAATCGCAGAGCTAAGCGAACGATCACCAGAGGTGCTCGCAAGAAGATAGAAGGAAAAGTTCTCAGAATCTAGTTCCTCTGCAAGCAAAGCAGTCTGCCGAATACACTCACGACGTAGCGCCTTGATACGGTCACTGGGATACCAGATCTCTTTTGAGCATGAGCGTGTGCCGGAGGTAAACAGAATGCGTGAATTATCAGGAGACTGCTCATGGTGGCACCTGATTCGCTCACGAAGATTTTCCGAGTAGCCCTGCGGAGTGAGTGACTCAACATGAAGCTCTTCTCGCAACGCTTTCTGATCGGTTACAAATCTGCTTACTCGGTTCTGAAGCTCCGTACGGTACCAAAGGTTACCGAGTCTCAGGAGTGAATTTTGATCGTGTGCTTTCATTTCCAGGAACTCTCCCAGAGAAGCTCGCCGTGGCGCTTAAGCCATTTAAGATTTACATCTCCGGCAAGTCCGCCAGGCTTCTCTTGAAACTCTAAGCGCCATCCGGAATTCCGTACGCGCGAAGTCACCGGGGAGCGTTTCAGGAGGCGCGGAGAATGTCCTACTTCGAGATATCGCACATCGTCGATCTGCGATGCAACAAGCGCCCCGGCTCCAGTTAGAACTGCTGTTTCTCCGACGAGCGAACCAACCTGCAGCTGTAGCCCGCTAGCACGTGCTTCTCCTGCAAAACGTACACTCTCCAATATCCCTCCGTGTTTTCCGACTCGGACATTGACCGCACCAGATGAACCAAGAGGTTTTAAGAGGTTCAAATCTTTTTGACGAACCGCTGATTCGTCGGCGCAAAGGATAAACCGTTCCTTAAATCGGCTAGAGAGTACTGGCAGCAATTTTCGGTCTTCTACATGGAGGGGCTCCTCGATCCATTTCAAGCGTGGAAAACTCGTTGCAAGTCTTTCCAGATAACTTGAGGCCGCATCGAGTCGCAACGCTCCATTGAGATCGATTCTAACGTCCTGGTCCTGCCTGAGCACAGTAGTGAGCCGCTTGAGTATCGCTGCATCGTATTCAAAGTCTCCTGTTACCTTCGCCTTCACATCACAGGGACACCATCTCTTACTCCATGTAGCGAAGCGCGATACCCACCAAAGGGAGCAAAATGGTAGTGTGATTGAAGTTTTAGGGAATGTCCGAAGCGCCTCGTTTATAGATGTGAGATCTGTTCCATCCTCACGGAGCGCGCCATCGATAAAACAAAGCTCTAAGGCACACACCGTTCCCAAGCCACCTCTCATGTCGAGTAGCGTCTCCCGCCGAGATTGAAGTGTCGCAAGTGGCACCGTTAGGTACGCCCTTTGATTTTCGTTAAGCTCCTCGATAAGTACTCGTGTTACCAGTTCAATTGATTCACCACCGAGGTAGCTCCGTGGCAAGGCCTCTCCCACAGCAAATGAATTGGAATGAGTGCGCCCCACGAGGAAGAGCGTGTCATTACGCACTCGCGAAGCACTAGCGTGCGAGAATCTAAACCAAAGGAGGAGGGACGCGCGGTAGAGCGACAGCCGCGAGAAAGCTACGCTACTACCAATCAGCGAAGCTAGGAAGTTCTCTTTACTAATAACGCTTACCACGCCCCCTCCATGTAACCATCAGCTTACATTTCAAGGGTAATATTTGGCGCGAGCATTTTCAAAGCGAGTGTTGTGACAATGTCACGCTCGTTCGTTGTTCTTCGATATATGGAGGGTTACTGCTGCTAGGGGCAGTTTTCTTTAGGTAACAATGTAACAGTGGCGGAGAGAGGTTGTGGCTTCAGTGAATTGACGCTAAAGAGTCGCCGTTAGAGAGATCCTGCGGGCCACAACAAGATCTCAAGGACGCCGTTTTCGAACTTATTACGAGTAAGGAAGGAGTTCTTCATCGCATTTGTATCGTTGCGTTTGCTCGGAAGAACAACCATTCCGATAGTTAGTGGCGTTCATTCAATAAAATTATCGGGAGATATTATGTGTAGAACTGTGTCGTTCGGCCTTCTGGTAACGATTTTCTGCTGCGGGGCCGCTCAAGCGGAAGGTATTTCCGAAGCAATCGTCGGTCCATCGGCTAAAGCAAAAAACGCTTGGTGCTATGAACTAAAAGGCGCGTACGACGATGTGCATCTTCGTGATATCAACAACAATTCGACCATCGTTGGTTATAAACCTCACGGCTCATTTGTCTCGGTCATGCTCCAAAACGGAACTTTCACTGAGATTGGGAGAATGGGGGCTCTCAGCTACCGCGATTATGATCAACCGAATGGAATCAACAATGACGATGTTGTTGTTGGATATGGTAACAGCGCGAGCGGATCAAGCGTTACTGGGTACGTTTGGGACAACGGACAGAGCTTCCTTGCACCAGGTGGTAAGGGCGGAACAAACTATGTTGATATCAACGATCAAGGAGTTATCATCGGAGTGAGTCAAGCCGGAGGGCATGCTCGAGAAGGCAATCTGATTAAAGTAACCCGAAGCGCAAACAATGTGTTTCGTACAGAAGACCTCACCTCTCGGTTGTCACTTCCGGTGCTTGCGGTCGAGCCGTATAAGATTAACAATAATAACGTCGTCATCGGCCGATTCGTTTATCGAGATACGCAAGGAGCGATCCGTGGTCGGTCAGGCTACGTCGACCTCGATGATGCAAATTTAACTGTACAGTTTATTAACAATTTTTCACCACGCGCAATTAACGATATGAACGAAATGGCGGATGTTACTGCTCGTGGATTTGTAGTTTGGTATTCTGGCCAAGTTCATGAACTTGGTTTCCTTCCCGGCGGATCGGCGGGCGGGAATCCAGATATTAATAACCATGGTGATGTGGTAGGCGGCTCACTTCACGCAAATAGTGTCGATCAGTACGACTTCCATGGAGTACTTTTTCGCTCGGGTCAAGCATACGACCTGAACGACCTAATGTGTGAGCCGTTACCAAGTGACCAGTGGATTTTCTACGCTTTTAAAATATCCGACAAGCGAGAGATTCTTGCTTACCTAAAAATGAGTAGCGGCGAATCGAAGAGTGCCTATCTTAAACCGAGAACGCTGCAAAAGAGATAGTGTCAGCGGAAGACGTGCTCCATCAATAAACGTTTTCTAAATCCTTTCCTCTGTTGCTACCCTTGAAACAGAGGTGCGGCGACGTCCGGTGCCGCACCTCTGTATTTGTTGATTCGCTCAGCAGGGCGAGCTTACCTCCCGCATTCATTGTCACCTACGGCAAAAGTGCAAAAGACACCACCAACTATCCTTTCTCGGCTCATAAGCTCAACGTACCATACCAGCTTATTTCTCCCCCGGTAGATGAGACGAGCTTCACCGGAAACAATTTCATCGCGAAAAACTGCTCGCATGAAATCGATAGTGAACGTCGTAAGCCTCAACTGCCTACCAACGATACGTCGCTTACTGCCGAAAAGTGTCATCTGGTACGCGATCCAGGCTAAGACTCCGCCATGAAGAACGCCGAGCTCGTTTATCTGGTCAGCAGAGATCGGAAACGAAGCATCGATAGTCCCGATCTCAGCCCCGTCATCGGCGAGTTCTAAACCCGAGCTAAATGCTATCGCTCTTCGTTGCATCGGAGCTGTTTCGTTTTCACTAAACTGTACGCCTCCTTCCCGTGTGACTATCGCAACTGAACCGTGTGCAGTGCACACTAATTTCTTCGCGGAGTGTGTACACTGCTCAACATCAACGATCCATTGCTGCGCACGTGCTCTGAGTTCTCGACGAACGGCTCGAGCAACGAATGTTCCCTGGCGAACTGATTCAAAGCAGTTGATACTGAGTCCGCTGGTAACAGCCCGACACTGCGTTACGTCAACGTTCACGAACCCACCCGCGCCGATGACGTGATCGGCAAGTATCAACATCAGAGCGTTGCCGTCGAATCCAAATTCGTCTGTTATGGAAGAATCGACCCGCATTTTTGCACCAATGCTTTGAGGGTTAAAATGGGTGAACTCAATTCCCAACGCCGTCGCCAGGGGACAACGGTGATTAGAAAGAAAATCCTGTTTTTGTCCGATATGCCACGGCCGAGGCATACAAAGTGCGGCATGTAGGGTCATGTTACAGCTCCTTTGCTTGCGCTTCAGAGTGAGAAACCTTCGATTGAATCGCCACGATGGCGATCCTTCCTTGTGGATGGAGCACATCCCTTGGTGAATGCCTCCGGCATTTCTCAATAAGGGATGCGTTTCCCGTTTCTTCCCAATGCAAGTTGTCAAAGCCGAACTGCATTCGCAGTTCTGCTTGCGTTGCCCGGGAAGTCCAGATTTTTGAATTTGCAAGGGGAAGACAGGAAAGCCCGGGCAAATTCCATGGATGCCCGGGCTCTTTGAGACTCGTTATCCGCGAGCCTCGGGCATCCATGGAAAACTAAAGAAGCTAAAAAAGAAGCAGGATGCCGCCCTTAAAAGTTCTTTTGTTTTGCCGTAGATCGTCACAAAATTCCTTTAACGGTTAGAGTCGTGATACCACCCAAGAATTCGAAACATTGTGGTATTGCGTGCAACCTGTTCCATCATTGCTTGCGTCTTCGGGTCATCTGATTTGCCTTGAAAATCAAGTAGGAACGCATAACGACCCGGTTGTTTTGGCAGTCGACGTGACTCGATGCGAGTGAGATTCACTCCACTTTCAGCAAACATCCGAATCACGTTGTAAAGTGCACCTGGAGTATGTGGTGTAGAAAAAATAACAGAACATTTATCACCGTGGGCGTTTCGTTCGTTTGCCGAAAGCACAAGAAAGCGAGTAGTGTTCGCGGCGTCGTCCTCGATGTTCTCCTTGAGAATCTCCAAGTTATACAAACGCTCACAGAATTGACTTGCAATTGCGGCAGTTGCTTGCGGCCGTTCACGTGCAAGCATCATCGCTGCACCAGCCGTATCATAGTACGGCCGCACTTCAAGTTCCGTTCGGGACAGGAAGCCGCGACACTGCTCGAGCGCCTGGGGATGGGAGTAGACAACTCGAATATCTCGGTAATCTGTATCCGGTAACGCAAGAAGGCAGTGGTGAACGTCCAGATACACCTCCCCCAACACATGGAGGTCTGTTTCGAGCAGGAGATCGTTCACCTGGGTTACGCTTCCAGCAATCGAGTTTTCTACGGGGATCATCCCGAGATCCAAAGTTCCATCTCGCACCGCAGAAAAGACATCGACAAATTCCTTGTGTGGAATGGGAATGCTCTCGAAATCGAATGATCGCACAGCAAGTTCGCTATAAGCGCCGTGTTCTCCCTGAAAGCCGATCAATCGCTTGTGCTGCTCCTGGACCCGCTTTGTCTCAGCGATAATTTCCTGAAAAAGTTGTCCGGAAAAGTCGGGCCGGAGGAGGTCGTAAGCCTGTTGTCTTATACCGGCGATGACCTGCTTCTCTCGTTCCAAATCGGGAATCTGCGCTTTTAATTTTTTTGTTCGAAGCGCGAATTCCATCCGCTGGTTGAGCAGCCAGACGATCTCAGAGTCTATTCGATCGATATTCTGTCGTAGTTCGATGAGATCCATGTTTCCTCTGGTTGTTGATCGTGCATCTGTTCAACAAGTCGGCGAACTCTCTGCGCCAAATCCGCAAACTGCAAATGAGTCAGCGCTTGCTCTTTGTCACTTAATGCTTCCTTGGGATTTCGATGAACCTCAACAATAATTCCCGCAGCACCACAAGCAACAGACGCAAGACTCATCGGCAAAATTAAGCTGGGCCGACCCGTTCCATGACTTGGGTCAGTGATGACCGGAAGATGTGATAGCTCATTGATCGCGGCGGCCGCACTGAGGTCGAGTGTGTTTCGAGTATACGTCTCATGCGTTCGAATTCCTCGCTCACAGAGAATGACATTCGGGTTTCCTGCGTTCAAAACGTACTCAGCGCAATTTAACCATTCTTGAATCGTTGCGTTCATGCCCCGTTTGAGAAGAATTGGTTTGTTGATCTTTCCCACTTCCTTGAGCAGTGAGAAATTTTGCATATTCCGTGCGCCAACCTGTAAAACGTCGACATATTCCGATACCCAAGCGACGTCGCGCGGGTCGATCACTTCAGTGACAATTGGAAGGCCTGTCTCTTTCCGCGCCAGTTCTAAGATTTTAAGTGCCTTGATACCCAACCCTTGAAAAGCATACGGCGATGTACGGGGTTTGAATGCGCCACCACGGAGCATCTGTGCACCAGCTGCTTTTACGAACCGCGCGGTTTCTAGAAGTTGTTCTTCGCTTTCGACAGAACACGGACCTGCGATAAGGACAAAGCCTTTACCGACAGCAACACCGTTTACAAACACAACGGTACTGTCCTTGCCATTTCGCGAAGCAAGCTTGAGATCTTCCATTTCATTTAGAAAGATTCTTCGGTTTTTCATCCACGGCACGAAAAACTCTCTCGGGTCCGTGGGTCTAAAAGATTAATTATGCAGAGAAAAAGAAGATTTGTTGGCGCTAGGCGCCAAAAGTAAAGGAGAAGAAAAAGAATTGATGAAACATCACCATGTCACGGAGTGTATCGAAAGAATTTCCAACTGTCAATAGCGACGACACTCGAGTCGACTAGGAAACTGAAAAGGGTCAGGGTTGAGAACTACTTTTCATTCTTCTATCCGAAAGATGACGAGAGTTGTATTTGATGCACCAACATAAATAAATCCGCGAGAATCTACGGCAACATTGTCACCGTAATAACCAGATCCGATATAAGTTCCTGTCTCTATATCAGCGCTTGTTCTGTTCATTAAGCGAAATGAGACAAGAGTTGTAGGTGAGGTAGAGAATATTCTGTTTGAAAAGATAGCCGCACCTTTATAGGTAGATGGCTGTCCGCTAAGCCGCTGAATGAGCCTAAAATTATCGCGCAGATCGTAGACCCCTAGGTCGGCTTGTAGATATGTATACTCATTGACTACCAGAATACCATTAGCCTCATCCATCTGACCCGGAATCTTTGTGGTAGCTATAAATCCTACTGGAGACAGCTCTGATTCTAATGAGTTGATTGTGCTTGGCGCACGGAAATATGAGATACCACTCGGAATCTGCTGTCCAACAAGGAGCAACCCTTCAGCAACATGCAATCCCCGTGTGGTAAACCCAGTGCGTCCTGCAACGACTGTGGGTTGAAGAGGGTTGCTCACATCAAGGACTTTGAACCCGTTTGAAAGGCCGACAATAAGAAGGTCGTTGTCAAAGGTTAGTGCTGTTACTGGATAGTGTGGAGAAGATGGATCGGGTGCGTAAGGAAACTGCACATTTGAAAGAGGTGTGAGGTTATCAGGTTTGAGGGGATCAAATAAAAAGACCCCGCGACCTCCAGCACCAACTGCTATAAGTTTATCAGAAGCGGCAAGTGCGGAAGCAAAACCGCCACCAAATTGTCCGGATTGCGAGATTACAGTTCCAAAACTGTTGCTATTAGGATCAGCGATATTTACTGTAACAAACTTCTCTCGCCCTAACGACCAGGCGGTACCATTGGAGATCTCTACTCCAACATTGACCCCGATAGATCCTTGAACATCTACTACTGAGACAAATTGAGCGCTCTGCACAGCAAAGGATACCCAGGGAGATATGTCCTGGATGTTCCAAACGCCAGCCTCTTTCCGTAGCACTGTGAGTTTAACACCATAATTTCCTCCAACTGTAAACGAGCGGCTAAATGACCGCAAATAGCTTGAATAGCCATCGGAGAAGCTCCACTGATGCCAGATATTATCTGCTTCGGGTTGATGGGCAGTAAATGTTACGGGTTCATTGAGCCGAGGGTTTTCGGGAGAGATATCAAAGGTGGCAACTACCTCACCAAGGATATTAGCAGCAACTGTTTTAGTAGCAGAAGCACCGCAGTTATCAGTTACGGTAAGTCTTACGGTATATGTTCCTGGAGAAGAGTAGCTATGGGATGGGGTTGGTCCTGCCCCTTTTGCCCCGTCCCCAAGCTCCCAAGTGTAGGCGACAACGACCCCTGTGGTATCAGTTGTTGCAGTAGCATCAAAGGAGACCGGCTGCCCAGGGGAGCTCTCTGCTGGTGTTGCAAGTGAGGGAACAGGAGGCTGGTTTCCGGTGCAGAGAAAGCTCTCCGGATGAGCTCCGATATCGATGTTCTTCCACGGCTTAAGCGCATTGATGCCGTTTAGTAACTGAACCGCCCGGGAGATATCGTTTCCAACGATTACTCCATCCCTGTTCATATCAATGAGGAGAGGATTCTTTGCGTTGTTTAGCTCAAGGAGAAAGGTGTTTATATCAGCCCCAGTAACGATACCGTCCTGGTTCACATTCATCGGAAGGTTACTATACACCACTCTTGTCCTTCCGTTTGCAGGAA
>FKKE01009892.1_pt1 | contig 45405 bp, 69 predicted proteins | sample 1106331 | NCBI WGS metagenome assembly FKKE01 (sample SAMEA3931202, study PRJEB13176) | freshwater metagenome | biome: Drinking water system; feature: drinking water; material: freshwater | place: China | collected 2013-02-06
TTCACAAATTTGTCCCTTTTTAACTGCCTGACTTTTGAGGTGCATAAACTTACCCCCAACATAACAGGCCACCCCATCAACCAACCACATATCGGTTGTAATGAACTTAATAAAGTTTCCTGCACCGTTTTCATTACCAGTATCCAGAATTTCCATTTTTACGGGACAGTGTAAGTCAAACTCTTTTGCTCCGTTGTAAGGAATAAAGTCAACCCCATTGTGTCTGGAGAAACCGAACTGCAAGTAAGCGGGGTTGTATATTCCCCATGCTTGTGTAACAATGAACGGCCTACACGGATAGTAAAGCTCTAGTTCATTCATTTATCAATTCTTCCGCTTCGTCTAGCAGTCTGTGTTTTTGTGCAACCTTAATGAGAACCTTGGTATTGCGATTTAATGCATCTGCCATTTTACTGGTCGCCTTTTCTTGTCTCCCATTCCTGATGTATAAGTAGATTAAGAACGCACCAGTAACACCCAAATCTAAAAAGTTTTTGAGTAAATCTATTTCCATTTATCTTGAAGGTCTGGCTGGCCTCTCTGGTCGTGCTGGCCTTTCAGGACGCTCTGGCCTTGCTGATTCAGGTTTTTGTGATTCAGCCTTGGCTTTTGCTTCAGCGTCTAGCTTTGCTTGTAATTCTTTTTGTAATTTCTCTAGCTTCAGTCTTATTTCTTCGGCTAGTTTATCCTTGTCTAATTGCGTTGTTGGTGTACTTGTAGCAGTTGACGAAGCTTCTTGTTTATTGTCTTTTTTGAAGTAAATAATTAGACATGCAAGAAGAGCAACTAAAACTAGCGCACCAATGATTTCTTTGTTTTTTGTTATAAATTTTTTCATATTATGTTCCTATTCCTAATAGTTGAAAGAATTGATTACCAATATAGGGGCCAGCGGGGGGCGGAGCTTCGGACGCTGGTTTGAGTGCGGTTGAAATAAAAGACCACGGGTCGCTACCCGCTGCCCTTACCGACCATGTGGGCATAGTAGTAAGTGCTGCGGGACTCACAATCTTATCTGCCACCCCATGTGAACCGTCATCCCCAGCTGTCCAGTCGTAGTTAGCGCCCGATATTCTGGTACTAAACCCCTGATCGTTTGACACAGCAAGATTGTTATCATCAATAGTGTGGACAAAAGACATTGCCATTGCCCCGTCCGTGATAGTAGTAATGCTTGTTGGTATGAGTGTTCCCGAAGCACTTACCACACTTACTATGGGCGTGACATCAAACGGACTGGCAGTATCAACCCCCCGATAGGCAAGAAGTTCCCCAGAAAAAGTTACGCTATCGGCGCCACTATAACCAACAGTTGTTACACTGGGAGCGCCCTCACTTGCTCCTGCGACTTTATATAGAATAGTTTCTCTTCTGTCTGAGTTCGTTGAGTAGGTACCCAAAACGGAAGTGTGTGCCACATACCCAGTTGCCGCAGGTATTGTGCCACTGGGCTCACCCGCCGCTCGCCCATCAGTCACATAGATAATTAACAAGTCGTCAGTTGTTACTCCTGATGGAAGCGGCCAAGAAATATTCTGGTTGCTAAAATCGTTACTAACCACCTGTGCTGTTGCTCCTATAAAACTTACTGCCATTATGGTGCGGTATATCCAGTAACGGTTACATACACAACAGATGCCGCTGTGCCTGCTTGGAATCTTAAGTCTTGTGCGGGAGCACCTCGTAGCGGCACCTGAAACTCCTTGTTAGAACCTCCACCGGCAGGAGCAATGGTGTGACCAACAAAAGATGTGCTGCCGTCTGTGAAAGTAATGAGCGTTGACACAGAGCCAGTGTTGGCGATTGCAAAGTCTGTAATGTAGTGCCTTTTCCCTACAACTGAGTTTTGGATGGATGTAACGCTTGTATGAACTACTGAAGTAACGTATCTAAATGCATTTTCGTCAGCCGAAAATGGCTTTGTGAGGCTTCTGCCCGCAGAATCTACACCAAGTGGCGCATAGTCCAGGTCCGCACTGGCAAATGAGGCCGTTGCGTCGTTTCTTACACCGAGAACAAATAGCCCTTTGTCGGCAGTTACGTGCCCAGCATCCTCTGCGTAAGTTCCTACAATAGACTGAATGACGGTCCCTGTTGTGTCGCCGCGCATTCTGTCCCAAGTTGTGCCATTAAAAACCCTGTTGTTGCCCACAACCAACAACCCGAGTTGTGCTGAACCCCCGTCTCCCTGGTTAAGCACCCCAACGCTGATGATAGATGAGCCTGTGAGCAAACTAGATGGAAGTGTTTGGTACGCAACAACTGACCCCCCAATATTTAAGTTGGTGTTTGTAACATTGACTGGCGGTAAACCAAAGATAGATGCCCCAACAATTACACTAGACGGAACCGTGCTAACTAGAGATGTGATTTGCGTTCCGCCCTGAAATGCAACAACACTACCGCCGACATTCAGGTTCGTATTTGTAATAGTCGCCGCAACCGAGCCTGATATAGGAAATATTCCGCCCGCAATAGAGCTTTTGACTGTCCACTCTGCCGTTCCCTGAAACGCCACCACCGATCCACTTACGTTCTGGCTGGTCGGAAAGTTGTTTACATTTATATTTCCGCCCGCCACACTCACAGTTCCTCTTACAGAAACTGGGAGAGGTGTTGCTTGTGTAACAGTGCTTAATATGGAGGTGTCAGCATTTGACTTCCACATTATTGCTAACCCCGTTACAGAAGCGTCGGCCTGATTTTCTTCGTAAACGTCTAGGGTCTCAGAGCCATCGCTTACCCTGACTGGAGATAACCCTATAATTGATGCACCAACTGTTCCGCTAACCGACTGGTTCGCTGGAAAATTGCCAATATTAACTTCACCCGAAATTGAGGGCCTGTTGGTAACGGAAATAGACCCAGATACTGAGGCGTGTGAGAGTAATTTTGTGGGATCTGATTGAAATGAAACAACCGATCCCGTTGGGGGGAAGTAGGCCATGCTAGACTACAGCCCAAACTGAGCTGTTGCTTATAAATGTTAATGATTCGTTCATAGTTGGAAGAAGTGCGGTTGCGCTTTGGTCTATTGTCTGCCCTGCGGAAGTTGCGACTAAAACGCTTGCACCCGTGAAGTTTTTGATTGTATATAAATTTGTATTACCTACTGCTGTGGGAAGAGTGAATGTGATTCCTGTGGCAGAAGCGAAGTAAACATAATCTGTGCTTGCGGCTTCTGCTCCTGTGGTATTGGCCGTGATTATGCTTGTTGAGCGTGTAATTCCGCTTCCTCCCGAAACTGAAGCCCATTGAGTTATGCCATTGCCGTCAGTTAAGAGGTATTGACCCGCTGCACCATCATTAGTTGGAAGAGTGAGTGTCCACGCTCCCGCAGTTGATGCAACCTGAACTCTTACAGTTTGCGAAGTCGCCCCAGCAATATCTATTGCTCCCCTAACAGAACCTGCCTGACCAACAGTTAGAACGCTTCCACTCCAGAGAAAGGCGGGATCGCCATTAAAAGCACCGTTGTCATTGTATTGAACTTGTTTGTCTGCCCCACCTGGAGTTCCGCTTCCCCCGCCGCCGACAAGAATTGATGCCCTTATGTTTATTCTCTTGTTAGTAGCGTCAACGTTTGTGCTCCAACCAATGTTGCCGAATTGCTGGAAGTTAATGTCCGTATATTGGTTGGACATTACTGAGGAGTTTACGTTTATCTGCCTGTTAGCGTTACCCCCGTGAGTTTCTTTGAGAGCTATTCCCCTTAAGCCATCAACCTCTTGTTGCAGTCCCTCAAACTTATCTAAAATCTCTTTTGTGTTAGGGACTTTTTGGTTGACTTTCTTTACTAACTCAAGTAGTCTCTCTTCCCCCTTTTTTATTCTTGGCAGAAGATCTGGGGCTTCTCTTTCAGAAACTTCCTTGATTTTGGCGCGAATATCTGCCATTTCGGATTCGCACTCTGCCATATCTTTCTCTGACATTTCAACATGTCTCTCCTGTTCAAGGGTAAGTTCTGCCAACCTTTCCTTGAGTTGAGAAAGAAGTTTCTTGTCGTTTTCAACGAGCCTCAACTTTAAGTCTTCAAATGCGCCAGGAAGCGACTCAACTGCTTTCCGCATTTGTCGGAATTGGGAGTTAACTTGCTCCATCGTTCTCGCACTGACAGTCTCTTTAAAGGTTGCGGAAATGCGAGCAAGTTCGTCCTCAAAGGGCTTAAATGCATCCTCCGCACTAACGTCAAACGGGGCGAGCTTATCAAGTATTCTTTTTAGTTTCTCTTTTTTTGCCATAATGAGAACGCTTAGTCCTCATCAGACAAAGCATCTTTAATTTCCTGCCTCAAACTTGACATTTCAGACTGAACAATGTCTTTAATCTCATCCTTGACTGAGGCCATAATTTCGTTTTTAAGCCCCTCTGTATCCATAGGCGCTGTTTCTTTTTCTTCCATCATTGGCTCTTCACCTTGAGGCATTTTTTGCGTCTCTTCTGCCATTGGGGCTTGCATCATTTGCGACATCAAAAGCTGTTCAGACAAACGGGTAGCCAAACCGAGTGATGCCTTGGCATCCTCTGGGCTTATAGCTTGATTATTCGTGAAATTTATGTCTTGGTTTGAGTTATCCACAAAATTGATTGACTTAATTGACTTTTAATACTTGTTGGTGTAAGCTATTTGTAGCGGATTCGATAGATTCCTTGACTGGAACTTCGACATTGGGATCCCTAACCAAGGACTGGCTTTACAGCCAGTTTTTGGCTTTATATAATGCTTTTACGCCCTCATAGAAAGGAGTCTATTTGGATCCGCTAAATCCGAACGTCCGAGTTCGAGTCTCGGTGGGGGCGTTGCATTGTATTCAAATTGTGGTAGGGTTAAATATATAATTAAAGGATAAATTTATGATTGAATTTTTTATAGGGAAATTTACTTCACGAGCTGACTGGTAATATGGCATATACTATATTTTTCACAATTCTGGTTATTGCGTTTTTCATTTACTACGGAGGAAAAACTGGTGCAGATTTGTAGCCTACTTTGCAACTTGACTTATTGTGGTTCTAATGGCGGGTTCTGTTTTTTCCAAGCCCTTACTAACAGCCTGCCCCACTTGCGGTGATTTACTTAATAGTGCACCAACCTTACCTTGCTTAGACAAGAAATTGACCAATGCTAAGCTCAGGGCACGTGGTTCAAGCGCAGATGCAGATAGCGAGATGATATCTGTCAATGAAATTGCCGAGTTTCTTTCCGCCACAGGGATACGTCTGATCAGTGCATTCATAACCGGTATAAGCTCCGACATTTGTTTGTTAATTTCTCTGACACCGGCAGGGCTCGCTTTTTCAATCGCATTTTTGATGTTGGAGTAAAAGGTGTTATAAACTTTTTGTTGTGCGGTAATTTCAGGGCTAGGTACGCCAAATGTCCAAGCGCCGAAGTGGCCAGCAGCCCTCTTGATCATCTGTGCTTCTGGAATTCTGACTAAACCCCTGTCACCCGCAACTGCAACGATCTCGTTCCTTAACTTTTCCAACGCCCCCTCAACTTGCGCATTTGAACCAAATGCCTCAAATTTGTTTCCCAATATTTTCTTTGCAGTGTCTTCATACAGAGTATTTAGATCTAGTGTTGCATTGCTGGCATGAAGTCTTTTGTTCAACTCTTTACTTAGGGCGTCAAGTCGCGCATCTGTTTTTTCAAATGTCTGTTTCAGAGACCCTCCCAAGTTGTATTTGTTAAGCGTTTCAACCTTAAAACCGTCACGGATGTCAACCTGGGCTGGTTTTATCACTGACGTTTGAATGCGATCACCCGCCTTACCAAACAAGTTAGCCAAGTATTTAATCCCCTTCTCGGCAACACCAACCCCAGCGCCAACAGTTGCCCCCACTGCACCGGAAATTGCGGCCTGTTTGGCAACGTCTGCCACTGGCTTCTTTTCTGTTATGGCTTGCCCTGCTCCTGCCGCCGCACTTAAGCCGCCGAATTGTGCTGTTTTACCAAGAATAGTCGGTGATACCGGCAATTTTGCACCAGCAACAAATGCTGCACCCTTAAGTACATCTCCTCCTACTTGTAATGGTGTTGGGGCAGATAAGTCATATTGAGATTTGTTTTTGCTCAGTGCGTAACCCCCTAATGTTCCAATTGCCTTTCCTGCTTGCTCGCCGGGGAATATTTTATTTACAACATTCCCCGCCTTTTGCAAAAAGTCTTGTTTGGGTGGCACAATACCAGTTCCTTCTGGTGTTGGGGTTTGGGGCATTGTCCCGAAGTTGTTTAATGCAGAATCCCCGTATCTTTGTTTAAATTCTTCTTGGGATATAGTTATCATCTTAGTTGTGACATTGAGCCATCACTGTTTCTTGTCCAATAAGTCCCGTCGGGCATTACTTGGATGCCAACACTCGCAGGGTCTCCACCCTTAAGAATAAAATCCAATTTGGCGAAGTTGTTTATTTTGTCTAATTCTTGTCTAAATGATTTTTCGTTTGCATTGTAGCCCAAAATATTTCCTCGCTTATCTGTTTTTGCGAAAGTGCCCAGTTTAGTTGCCGCACTTGCTAATACTCTTAACTCTTGATCTGATAGAGCACCGAATGTTGCCCCCTGTGCTTTTGCCTTAATCAAGGTGTCCAGATTTAACTGCGACCTTAATTGTTCAATACCAGCAATAAATTCTTGTCTCTCGCCAGTAAATCCTTTTAGTGTCGTTGGGATAGTTGCAATTCCGAATGGAAGCCTAATGCCTCCCCTAGCAATTCCGACTGGGCCAACAGCGCTCTTGAGCGCGCCACTTTTTGCTAAAGATGAGATTTGGTCAATATTAGATTTTACTTGTGCCAATTGTAATTCTCCCGCTGGAGTAACTTGCTCTGGTTGAAGACCCATTAATTTCTTTTGACCTTCAAGTTGAAGATTGGTGAGCTGCTGCCCCTTTATCGCTCTTTCAAGTTGGCGATCCTGTAGTGCCAACTGCCTATCCTGTGCTGACTTAGCCGCTAACTGTTGCAACTGTCCTGCGCCCAATCCTAGTGTCTTTGAAATTACACCCTGTTCGTAAGGAGAAGTGGAGGTTAGTAAACTATCCCATCCCATTTGTTGCCCAAGAGTCATATAAGTCTGACGAGCGTTGTCTTGTGCTCTTTGCTTAAACTCAGCTACTTTAAAAGCAAAGTTTAATTTTCGATCAAACTCTGCTTCAGCAAATTGTCTATCCTGTACTGAAAGTTGCATCATTGTACTAAGTTGTGTGGTGGCCGCGCTTTTGGTGTCTAAAAGATAGTTGTAGTTTTTAATGAGCTGCTTATTTCTGGCATTTGTCATAGCCAAGACTTGTGAATCAGTCGCAAAACCACCGGCCGCTGTGATTTCGCTTCTTACATCATCCTCTGTACCGTCAATTATTCTCTTCGTATCAATTAATTCTTGGTTGATTTTGTCTAAACCGAGCTTCCCTGAAAGGGCTTCGTACTCCTGTAAGAGGGACTTCTTCTGTTCTTGTGGCGCAAAATACTTGTCAAACTCTACAAAAAGAGAGTCAAAGTTTTTATCAACCTCTTGAACTTGGCCAATGATTGATTGCGGTTCGGTTTGAGGAACAAGTCCCTGCATCGTTGCACCCGTAACTCCTAACCCTGCACCCATTGATGGCGGCGGAGTTTGCCCTGTCTGTGTAGTCAGTGCGTGAGCTTGTCTGTAAGCGTTTTCCAAGGAGGCTTTTGCAGAAGTCAGTGTTTGGCCCGTTAGCCCACTTGCCTCTAAACTTTTGGTTGCTTGGTCAAAAGGAACTAGTGCCTGTTGAGTCGGTGGAATAACTTTTGCTGTTTGTGGGGAAGGTTGTGTGGTGTCAATCTGCGGAGTTGCAATTGGATTAATTTCTGGACCTTCTGCTTGTCTTGCACTTGGAGAATATCTGTCCGCGGGGTTTGCCATACCGACAACATTTCCAGAAGAGTCTACGAGCTGCCCCTTGGCACTAACAGCAGATCCGCCAGACTGCTGCGCTGAAAGCTGACTAATACCGCTCTGTATAGCCTTAATCTGCGCCTGAATTGGTGCAGCTACAGATTCTGGTAATTGTTCATTTGGTGCGTATGTTTTTGCCATATTATCCTACTATTGAGGAAGTTGCGTCCCTCCAGTTATTTCCATCTGCCCAGATTGGCTTATTAATTGTTGTATCAAAGTAGTGCTGGCCTATAACCGAAGAGGGCGGTCGGTTTGCCGTTGTCCCGTTTAGGTTGACGTATTTTCTATTGACAACGGAGAGCGCATCGGTCGGCAAGTCTGTTATTTTTCTTGCCGTAAACAAACCCGACCCTATTTCTTGTTTTAAAACCTCCTTTATTTTTCTTTCTATCTCTGAGTCCATTACTTTCCTCCAGCTGAGTAATCAATCTCAATTTTATTAATAACATGATTTACTGTTCCTTTGTTGGTTACCCTTAATCCAATGGCATAAGTTGGCTCTATTTCCGGTGTGTACCATGCAAAGTCAGATCCAACAGTTAAGTTACTGCCTGCTGTGAATGTTTTAGACCCCCCCGTTATTGGCGTCCCCGCAGAACCGATAAGGTCGATGGTGAAAGAGTTGTTGCTAACCCAAGGTTTCCCATAAACCCTAACTTCACTTACCTTTACTTTCTTTGAAAACAGTTGCGTTTGTGTTTGGTAGACAGCATCAACTATTGCATCCCCCAACCCAGACGGCGCAAGGTTCCACTTGTAAAGCCGGTATTTGGTAGTTGGCGCCGCCGATGTCTCTAGTGTCGAAAAGTATATTTTAGGAGTTCCGAACAACTGGTCAGTGTATCCGTTTGATGACGCCCCTTGTGCAAAGTTTGAAACCGGCTGGCAATATGCAACCCGTAAAACATCAGTCTCTGGGGAGGTCGCCCCAGCTCCGAAAGGCGCCCAATAACCACCTTTGATTTCAAATTCGGAGGGCGTGCCATACATAGTGATAAGAGACTCCAGCACACCTTCAAATGGCAAGGATGTTGCCCAATAGATCATGTTACCTGCTCCAAACACAGAATTAGGATTTGGGGACTCTGCAAATGCGGTCGTTTGGGAAGATGTCAGTAGTTTCCTTTCGGGACTATATATTCCACCACCCCTAAAGTCATATCCGAAAACATACTGGTTTGGTCCAAAAAGCGCGTTGGCAGACAGAGTAACGCCCGGGTAGGTTATAAAAGATGTATAGCCAGTATCTGTTCCGTTCCACTTGAATACAAAACTGTCTGATGCGGCTATTATGGGGGTTGGTGTAGATGTTGTTGTTATGTCGCCAAGAGCAAGCTCAGTTACAACCATATGAAGATAGCTGCCGTCTGGGGTGACATCAATGTCTCGGACCTGTGTTCCTGATGGAAACCCGGGGTTTAGTTTTGTATAACTTGAAACGGTTCCGGCAGATATTACTTCTGCGATATTTGTTCCATTGCCTGCATACAAATTTCCTAAAAATTGAGTTAAAGGCCGGGGAACATTTTGTGTCCAGCTTCCCAAAGTCCCAACAAAAGACTCACCTGTTCCGTTGAAATTTATGCTCGTAACACCTTTGTCGTGTCCAATGTATATTTTTTCTGTTGATCCGAAAAAGTCTATAAATGCACCGCGTGTGAAAGTTGGTGTCTGGGTCGTAAGGGTTGCTAAAAGTGTCGGAGTGTCAAAATTAGGATCATAAGTAGTTGGGTCGTTGACTTGAATTTTATATAATCTGCCCGTGTGACCTATACAATAATTGTACAGAATACCGGACTCCACCCTCGTCTTACCAGCAAGAATCAAGTCGGTAATAACTGAACCACCTGCGTCTATCTGGGTTGCGTCTTCATACCACGTAAGGTTACCAGGCTTAACGAAAGGGTCATGGCCAAACACCTCCACTACATTAGTTAGTCCAGAGTTTATATCACCATCAATATACGGCGTCATGCTCCCTTGAAAGTTGTCAATGACCAGAGTTTGAATGGGGTTTTCTTTTGCCATTACGCAATTTTTTCAATTATGTAGCCGCCTGTGTCCATGCTTCCATTGCTGCCGATTAGTCTAACCACCAGACCAATTGTTTGGTTGGCGCTACTGTTTACAGAAGCTGTCCCAGTAACTTGGTTTCTAATTGCCACCGCAACCGAAGGTGTCGTTGCTATTGTCCCGAAGTCAAAGACTGTGTTTTGTGTTGGAAAATTTGCGTCCTGAGCAGAAAAATCTAAATTTAGAAAGGCTCGCTGCGCAGTGGCTGAGTTGTTTGCAATTATTGTGTATCTGAACTCGCCAAAAATGGAAGCGCCGCGAGAAAGCATTGCAACAGAGGCAACATTTGCCCCACCGTATTGAGCTATAGCAATAATGCTGTTCTGGCCGGGTGCTGACCATCGCTGGATTGGCACCGTAACTCTAACTGCATTACTTGTACCCAGAGTGCTTCCCGGAACCGTTACACTGACAACTGAAGCCTCTGCCCCCTCAGCTATGGAAACTATTGAGGCGCTAGTAGCAACTTTTGGCGTGGTGTTATTTGTCCACTTAATGCCCGCAGCAACGGAACTATCAGCTACAAGAATTTGATTATCAGTGCCAACCCCTAGTTTGGCAATAACTGAGGATGATGTTGCCACCAACATGTCGCCCTTTGTATATGAGGTTTGGCCTGTGCCGCCCTTATTAACTCCTTGCACATGTCCACCGCCATCGGAGGCCGTCGCCCTAATGTCGTAAACTAAAGTGCCAACATTAGAGGAAAGTGTTCCGACAAAAGTTTGGATTTCTTCAAGCCCCGTATTTTGAGCTGTTTCAATACTAGAGTGAGACGGGCTATTGAGCCTGTTTGTTGGAAGGGGATCTGTAAAAGATGAAAGTGTGGATGGATATGGCATATTAAGCTGCTCCCATTATCATAAAGTCTCGACCTTCTGTTGTTGTGGTTGCCGGGGCGGCTGCAGGAACTTGCATCATTGCCGCAACAATACCAGCATTTGACCCGCCACTTGCCTCAAAAGTGTGTGTTACTGTATTAGCCACAGTTCCATTACTATCATAAAGAGCAAGGTTATCAGATTGTTCTACTCTTTGAGTAGAGCCTGTGCCGGGAGTAAGTCCCGCATTGCCTGTAGACATTGTTCCCACATGCCAAGAACCGTCTCTAGCAGAAGTATTAGTTATTGACCATGGTTCAGATGTGTCATTCTCAACTCTTGAAGCATCAGCAAAAATATCACTTGTTGCTGCTCCGGTCCAATGGGCGGCGCACATATAAGTATCAGTTGCCCCCGAATTTGTAACGATTATTCTAGTATTGGCATTATTTGGATTAGCCAAGTACCACAAAGAAACTCTAGCATTACTTGAATCCAACGCTGCATAAGTATCTATTTGGGTAAAAGCTTGAGCATTTCCACCAAAACCATCATCTAAATTTAGAGAAGAAACCGTAACAGAGCCAGAATTATATCTGATCGCACACAAGATCAATGAATCAGAAACAATAGCAAGTGAAGTTAAGGAGAGAGAAGAAGCTCCTCCTGCAACCGCCCCCCCATGTGATGCCCCAAACGCTATTGCCATTATGGTCCCTTATACCCTTTAACTGTCCCGTAAAGAACCGAAACCGCCGTAGTTGCCTGAATATCAAAGGTCTCGTTGGCTAGAGTGCGAATTGGCATAGCTAGTCCCGGCAAGTTGGAACCAGACCCGCCGGGAACTATTGTATAGCCCAAAACTGATGTTCCCCCGCCTGATCTAAAGGTAACTAAGGTGGCAACTGAGCCTGAGTTAGCAAACCAAAGGTCTGTAATGTAGTTTCGCAAGCCTGCCCCAGCTGCTCCAACTAGGGTTGTGACGGATGTTGAAACAACAGAGTTGTAGCCCTCAATACGAGCTTCTTCTGCGGCGAACGGCCTTATCAGTGTTCTGCCAGCAGAGTCAAGCGCAACAGGTCTTGCCGTTAGGTCTGCGCCTAAAAACGAAGCAACGGCATCGTTGCGGATTCCATAAACTGATGAGGACTGCGTTCCCGCTTGAAAGGCGATAACTGAGCCAGATACGTTCTGATTGGTTGGAAAATTGTTTACATTAAGCCCCCCTCCAGCAATTGAAACTGCGCCATGAACAGATGCTTGGGGGATATTACTTATACTTATCGCACCAGACACAGAAAAGTTTGTGTTGGTTACGCCGACATTTCCATGAACTGACGCCTGTGGAACGTTGCCTATGTTAACTGTTCCAGATATTGAAGGATTTCCTAAAACAGTAACTGCGCCAGATATTGATGGCGAGCCAGAGAATGTAACAGGGGTTAGGCCGATTACTGACGCACCCACTGTTCCAGAAACCGATTGATTCCCAGAAGCTGTTGTAGGAACTGCGGTAAGAAACGAGCCAACCTGAATAACTGGCCTTATTGTTCCAGTAACTCCTGATCCAGAGACAATACTAGAATCTGCTGTCAGGATTGATCCGTATCCATCGATAAATTGATATGCCATATTATGTTGCTTTGTTTACTTTAGTCCACGCACTACCTGTGCCATATCCAGCGGAGTAGGTTAGGGGCATCAAAAGTCCAGTTGCCATACCCACCACAATCGCACTTCCACCAGGCTTGGCAACTTTTGTCCAAGCACTGAGATTTACTCCATCATAGAAAACTATGGCACTGTCGTAAGTTACTCCTGTATCATCGTAGTGTTCTCTGCCAATTGGATTGACATTGGTGTAGGAAGTTGATGTTGGTTTTGTAACTTTTGTCCAAGGCATTAAAATTCCCAACCATTCCACTGAATCTCAACTGCTTTAACTGGCTGCTGAGATCCCCGTGAAAGGGTTGCAATTATATCTTTAACCTTCTTTTCATATTCCAAATCAAAGAAAGCCGCCTCGTCAAATTTATTTAAAGACTTGTAATAACTGGAGGCTATTCTCCATCCTAAAATTCTGTAATCTAGTGATTCAGGATATGCAATGGTGTCCGAAGTTGCGGCATACTCTGTCGGTTCAAGAAAATACCAAATTCTAATTCCCTGAGAGTTGGCCGAAACTGGCGTGGGGAAAATCTCAAACCAGTCTCCCATATCATTCCAATAGGGTTTGGACGTTTGGGCATTGTCTCGGAGCCATCCAAATGAAGTGTTGTTTGGGGTGTTAGAAACGTCTATTTGCTCCGCTATTAAATACTGGTCTTGGGTATTGTTGGAATAGTTTAGGGCGATAGTTTTTAACCAGAACATATCTGGCGGGTAAAGGTAAGTTCCAGTATTTGCTGCCATGTCTGTGTAGGACTCCTGAAGCTGTGCAGCATCCACTCCAGCGGAAATTAACCTCCTTCTGTAATCTAGGAGAGCTTCGTTTGCAAATATAATTCCATTCGCATCAGTCAAGCCGTTGGAGTCTGTTTGGGCTTGTGCTCTGGCAAAGGAGAGGGCTGTTGCTAGTGTTGCCATTATGGTCTGATCTCTATCTCCAGAGGGAGACAGAGTCAAAACACAAAGGTTAGCTTTGTGTAAATGCCGATTCTGTACGAACAATTCTGACGTAGCCGAGTGCGTCCTCGAAACGAGTTACGCCCAAAGTTACTTTTCCAGAGATTGAGTTGTATAGGTTTAACGGATTGTTGGAGTCAGGAGTTGTAACCAGCATTGCCTGAGGTTCTTGGAAGAAGCCCCAGCCGAATGAGTCTTTGCCCAAGAAAGTTGTCGGTAAGACATTAACTGTTGAAGCAAAGTAATTCTGATAGCCAGTTTCAAGATAGCGCACACCCCTAAAGTCTCGCATTTTACCTTCTTTGAGTTCATCAACAGAAGTGTAGCGTCCAACGTCAACCCATGATCCCGTTGCGGTGTTTGTCATAAGGTCAAACATCACATGAGGATGGATAACGCCAGCATAGTAGCCACCTTCAAAAGGCGCTAGTCCTGCAGCGTTTGATGATCGCAGTTGCATTACTGCCCTGTTAGCATCGTTTTGGGTGAGAGTATCACCTGAGCCGAGGCCTGATCGGGAAGTTTTGCCACCAGCGTAAATAATGCCGTTTGAGCCGGCGTTAACTACTGTCTGGATAACTGTGTCAACAAGTCTTGCAAGAGCGTTGCGGACCTGGAGAGATGCGTCTCCAATGACTTCGATTGCGCTGTTTCTGACCAAAAGGTCTGAAACTGCAACCAATGCTCCATATTGTGCCGGGCCAGATGAGTAGGAAGTTGCGCCCCATGTTATTGAGGTTGGATTCGTACCTTCTGTGATTGCCGCAACACCAACGCTTGAAGATACTGGGTATCCTCTAGCGTCAGATGCCTGACCACCCTGAATAGATGCGTCAGAGCCCCAAACGGATCCGCCGCCAGCTGCGCCACCTGGGCCGCCAACAGTTACCATTGAGGTGTTAATCTGAACTGGAATTTGGTTAGTCTGCGGGAATAGAAGACGATCAAATCCTTTAGGGACATCTCGTCTTTTTCCTAGTCTCGCATACTGCAAATCGGGTTCCAACACACGTACCTGATCGGAAATGAATGAAACAAGCAAAGCGGAGGTGTTTGTAGATGCTCCACCCCAACCTGTTCCACGTGTAGTTGTTGCCATTTAATAATGGCTCTCGTTATAAGTTAAATATTTTTGAAATCTCTCCTTTTTTTTCTAACTCTTCAAGGGCGGATCTTTTCTCCGCCACAGACATTTCATCGAGAGGTTTATCAGCTGCATCGCCTTTAATGACAGTTGCGGCTGAGCCACCGGCAGGACTTTCAGGTTGAGGCGTTGGTTGAGGTTCTGACCCTAACTTGCCTTCCTTAGAAAGAACCGCAATAGCAGCATCCTCCATGTCGTATCCTTTGTTGACCTTTTCTAGAATTAAATCTTGGAACTGGGCAGCGTTGGGATACCTTGATGAAACTTGAGAGAAATTCTTGAAGAAATCCCTTTCTTTTTCAGCCAGAGTGCGAGCTTCTTCAGCGGCTTTTCGTGCCGCTTCAGCCGCTTCTTTCTCTTGGGCTGTTGTTTTAACTTTTTCAGAGAGCTTTTGATAACGATTTTTAACTTCTAATTTTCTTTCTGCATTAGTATCAATTTGGTCTAATTCGTCCAAATTAAGCTCTAATTCATTTTCGTTTTCCATTGTGTCTACCTTTACGTCTCTTAGGCGGTGAACTCTAAGTAGAGAACTAGCTATTAATTACATCCGATCTAGGTTGCAATCCTATAAGGAGAGACTATAGAGATACCTTAAATCTCTCTAAGTGTTTCTTTGAACATTCTGGTGAGTCGCACCAGACCACTAGTGTCCCTTCTTTATCTGGGTGTTCGGCCACGTTTAGTTTTGAGTACCTGACCACTTCGGCTTGATCCTTGTGTTCAGGACAATAAACGCAACGCAACTCCATTCCCCGATAGTGAGGACATTGTTTATACTGAGACTCGCCAGGCGAGTAAGGGTCTAGTGTTCCGCACCATTCACATTGTCCACCAATAACGCGAGGAAACCTGCGAGTTAGTGGTGATGCGGTAACCCCCTGCCTTTCAAGTTTCATCTGCCTTGGATTGATATACTGTGGCTGTGCAATTGGAGGCACAGTCTCCGGAGTGTTTTCATTCATAGTTGTTTTCTAATTCCTTCAAGTTGTTTTTTAAACAACAAAAGAAGGTCTTGTAAGTTTGTGTAAGATTTTGCCCATGCTAGTTGTCCTTGTAATCTATAGATTTCAGGCTCATCAATTGGCTTCTTTAGGGCTTCTTGTTTAAGTCGTCTCTCAAGAGAATCTTGGATGTTCTTAAACAAAATATCCGAAAGAGTTTGCCAATCTTTACTAGCAGAGACATGCCCAACTGCCTCAATAATTTTAATGAGCTTAGCTTCTTCTTCCTTGTACTTAGCTTTGTGAGCATCAGCATCATGAATTTCTAGGTCGTAGATATTATCTATGACATATTGGGCGTTATTCATGCTTAGGCTGTTGCTGACTGGCTATTAACTCTAACTTGTGCGCGTACTGAGGTAACTCCCGTTGCCGCTGCTCCAATTATGTGGAAGAGTCGTGCGCGAGTGCTAAGAAGCGGTAGTCCTGAAACTTGGTTTTGTGCAAGTGTTGAGGCTGCCGTGTCCCTAATACCAACAGAGAGAATGGAGTTAGCAGGAAATGCGTTTTGCGCTGTGGCTTGGCCACCAGCGTTTACAAATCCAGCAATCCATGCGGCCTGTCCGCCGGCTGCGGAGTTGGAAACAATGCTTGTTCTAGCAACGTCATACCAAGTTGTTCCGCCGTCATCTGTTGTTTGCAAGACGGTGCTGACGCCAGCGCCTGCAGTGCTAGCAATTAATTTAACTACAATCGTATCCGCGTCCTGAGGAATGTTAAACTCATGGGCAATTCCCCCATTTACGGAAGCTGCGCCAATTAAGCCGTTATTCTGAACGTCAAGAACGGTCTGTTGAGGTAATCTAATTGACATTTAATTTAATTTTTTGGTTATTAATGCGACCTAGAAATATTTTTCAGCGGCATTTTTAAGCATTGTCTGCTTTCTTTTGTCCGCCTTGGCCATGTTTTTAGCTTCTTGCTTTTGGATCTTGTGAAGCTCCGCTGCAATCGCCTGGCCCATGTTTTCGTTATTTTGCTCTGATGAGTTCATTGATTTTATCCCTTAAGAGATTCAAATCTGTTCTGCCGAAGTCAACGTCAAGTTCTGCAATTCCCTGAGGAGCCGAGAAGTCTTCGTTAGCTTCTTCAATATTAAGTTTCTTTGCCATGATTGGTTTAAAATTCTGATAACAGGATGCTGGCTGGCCCCATTGACATGATTGCCACTCTTCGGTATAGCCCCTCTTTGATGTTCACCCCAACAACACTGTGAGTCCCCGCAGATTCTTTTGGAACAACGAAAGTTCTCACATTTTCAGTTGGAATGGCGTGATCAAAATTGGTGGCCGTAACGCTTGCTTGCGTATCAGAAGTAGTCACCCACCTCATGATGCCTGCCCTGTTTGCGCCAATAGCTGCAATTTCAATTTGCGACGTATTGTCATTCAGGGTGATAACAGAAGAGGCTGATGCATTCTCTGAAGCATAGCGAGCATTTGAAAGGGCGGGGGCAGGGGCAGCCTGCATTGGTGTCCTATTTTTGTCTATAGGAATTCCTTTTGCGTAACTCATAATGTTTTTTGATTGTCTGATTTAATTTCTGTTTTTAACGGACTGGCGGCCTCAACAGGAGATTTTTTCTCCGTATTAGATTGAGGTGAGCCAATTTGCGGCTTACCTTGCTCCAAGGCATTCATAGAATCCTGAATTGCCATTTGTTGGGCCATTTGTTCTTGCTTCTTTTGTTCAGCCAAGAGCTTCTGGTGCCAGTCTATATGAAACCATGTCGCCCAAGTCTTTGGCTGAACCGTCTGATGTATGTAAATATGGGTTGTGTGATCGTCAGTCTCTTGAACATTGGGAAGAATTTCTTCTTTGAGTTGTTCGTTTTCTGCCTCAGCGTTTAATTCGTCCAATGTTTTGGGATACATCACATCAATGAGTGCGGGGTCTTCTAACTTAATAGGCATATAAACGTGCTTCATGAAATTACGAAAGCCGCTAGGCTCCATTGATGTTTGCAGAATGGGCATAACCTCCACAAAATCTCTGGACTTAACTAAATTTTTGTATTCAGCTTCCTTGGCACTGTAAACCATAACACCCGGTGGATAGTCAGTATTAAAGTCTTTAAAGTCAATGTTGATTGTCTCTACCCCTTTAACGCCAACAATATTTGCCATTTTAGATCCTAGTGCCTCGGCATTCTTGGCATAACGATGAAACCAATGTGACCAGAATTCTGCCTCTCCAAACTGCAAGACTTTTGATTGAAGCGATTGCGCCAAGTCATTTAATTGCTGGTCAATTGCCGCCTCAGTTGCGGTGTTTTGCTTGTTGGAAGGATAGGGCTGCATTGCCATGCCAGTGCCAATTGGCTCATTGGCTTCCTGCTGCATCATTGAAATGAATTGGATTAATTCATTTGTAATGGCTGGAGCTTTCTGAAGCGGCCAGGCGGCAGTCTCATCCTCCATCGGAATGTGCTGGTTAATCTGGCGAGAGAAAAACTGGGTTATGTCCTTAACTTTGTCAGGGTTATATCCATACAAAGGATTGGCTGTATCCTTGGCAGCAATGTAGGCCAAGTTTAAAAGAACTGATTTTGCCCGGTGTTTGTCTTCAAGCAAATCTGCAACAGAGAATGGAATTGACGAGTGCGGCTCTCTAAAAGCCTCCTTAACAACAATCGGCCACTTGGATTTAGTTTCAACCGTGGTGCCATCTGGAGCAACAATTTCCTCTCCATCTCCCAAATCAAGCTCTTCTTCGAATAGAATCTTAGAGAATCCTTTATCTACCCAGTAGACTGACTTATTGCCGTTTTCATTGTGGCAAAAGATTTCAAGTATCTGAAAGACATCATTATTTACAGGTTGAATTGGCGGAGAAACACCTTCTCTGGCCTGGTCAACTTTAACTTTATATGTCCAGATATAGGGATCAATGCCAGATTCAATTTCCTTGGCATCTTTAATTCCCTTAATTACGCCAGCTTTAATGAGTTTATTGATCTCATATTTAGACTTGGTTAACCATTTCCAGTAGTATCTCCACTCTTGAGGGTTGTCAAAATAGGGATCATAACCAAACATTAAAGGGTTAATGACGTGGGGCTGCATGATCTTTCTTTTCTTATCAAAACGCAGTGTTTCCATGTAGCCTCTGCCAAAAAACAGTGTGTCCCACGCCCAGTCATAATCGAGCCTAGCCTTTCCCATTTCAAGATAATCCGAGGTTGCCAGAGTATTGTATGAATTAATCTGATCTTGAGTTATTCCTTGAGAGGGAAGGAACTTAACCTGAATTTTGTCATCATAGAGAGATGACATCATTCTGTTGAAAAGCGTCAACAGCAAATTAGAGGACAGATATTCATCTCCCCTTCTTAAATTATTGAGTAGCACTAACTGGGAAGCCTGTCTTTTCTTTTTCGCTTGAAGAAACTCAAAGCTTTCCTGATATTTTGTTCTCAGATCCGCTGCTTGCAATTTGTGAGAGTGTTTTTACCTGCTCTAAATCTTTCATTGAAACGAGTGAGCCTTTGGCTGGTCTGCAGGTGATTATTATTCGATAGTGAGACTTATCTTTGGAGAGAAGAAGTCGTGGTGAGACTTCGTGGACAGGCTGCCATTCATCTTTCCAGAGTTCAACCTCGATTTGTTTTAAATGTGACTGGAAAAGCTCTTGGGCGGTGGGTAGTCTTTTATGTTTTTCTTCGTAGTCTTTAAATGTTTGTGGATTGGCGGCAAAGTCAAAAAATCTCAGTGATAGAACCTCGCCAGATCCCTCGTCATGTTGTAGTTTGGTGTCTGATTCAACGCCCAGTGTCTTTACCGCCCAGTTATCTCCACCCTCGTTTTCCCCGATTAAGTCAGTTGGGGCTTCTTGAGGGGAGTTTATGACCTTCACTTCTTCGTCTATTTTCTTCAGTTTCTTTTTAGCCATTGTTATAGGTGTCTATTGTCCAGTCATGAAACATTCCACCCCGAACCTTTATTTGTTTCTGGGCCTTTACTACTGTATCTGATACAGCCTGAGTTAAAACGGCTGCATCCACAACATTGGGCGAGGGAATTCCGTCTCTAAATAGTTCTTCTTTTGGTTGAATTATGATTTTACCGTCTTTGTTTTTATACTTGACGATTTCAAATTCATTCCAACCATGATGGCGGAGAAGTCTGCCACCAGAAAGCATCCACTTACGTTGTCGCCAGTGCCACTCGGCCTTGAGATTGCCGAATTGGTCATCTTCTGAGGCTTCTCCAAATGAGACCCCGCGAACGGGGTAATCTAATTCCTTAATTCTATCATAAATACCCTGTCCAAGTCCAGTCTTATCTATGACAATTAAATCTACGCCATACTTTTTATAATTGTCCATGATGACACCAACCAATTGCATGGTGTCTTGAAGCTTTTGATTGAAAAGAATTTCTTGAAGATTGCCAGATTTTAAAACTAAAGCAGAGTTATCTCCCCCAGCAGCTGGATCAACTCCCATGATTTTGTATCCAGCGTGGTGAGAGTTGTCTATATATGACGCTTGAAGCTCCCTATCTGTTACAAGGCGAATGTAACCTTTCTCATCCATTCCTTCATCAAAAGCATCCCAATTTCCCTCAAGATAAGCCTTTCTTTGATTCTCAGGCAAAGATTCAAGAGACTTATAATATTCTTGCGGAAGATACGGGTTGTCAGTCGGCAGCGCAGGAACGTATACAAACTCGTATTGTTCTTTTTCATCTGGCGGAAAAAGCCTTTTGACAAATAGATTTTTAACCCAGGCTTCTCCTAATGGATTACACCCTGCTAAGAACTTAACGTCCTTAATGCCGGGCCAACGATGCCTAGATCGCAACATGTCAAATGTTGTTTTGGGGTTTCTATTTATCTCATCAATTGCAACAACGGCAAATTCAACAGAAAGGTACTTGGGCGGATCATCTAAGTTTCTGAAGGCAATTATGCCGCTTCCGTAGTCGGGGGCTAGAATAAATTCCTTTTTACCTTCGTTGTATGTTCCAAGCCATGCGGGAAACTCAAACTTTATTTTTGTTAAATGCCTATCGTTAAGTGATGGGTAGTCTTCACAAAATAGCCCAGCTCTAACTCCTTTGATTTGATATTTGGAGTAATATTTTATGAGCCAATAAACACATGCCCACCTTAACCATCGGCTTTTACCTGAACCCACGCTTCCTCCAAACAAGGTAAATTTAAAACGCTTACTTGCCTCTAGCGCTTCTAGTTGTTTTGGAAAAAAGTTTGCCAGTTCAGAGAACTTAACTTTTTCTTCTGTGTTACTCGTCAATAGATATTATTTTTGCCGTTACTTCACCAGAGAGTTCAGTATCTTGTTTAGGGTTTCCTTCTGCCATTTTCCAAATCAATTCTTTTGGAAGCGAGTCTAAAAACTCCTCTTTTTCTTCATCTGCAAGAGTTTCTAGTTTTTCCTTAACATAGGTTTTAAGGGACTTTGATCCCTTTGGCCTTCCTCCGGGATTTCCTGATTGTCCCTTTTTATATAGCCAAGGTCTGCTATTTTTCTGTTCTTCAGTTAGCCCCACCGCTATTTCTTAATTTAAGTAATCTTCTAAAGCTAACTATTGCCAGTGGTAGTGATACTGTAACCATGGCCGCAGAGTCAGCTACTTCTCTTCTGGTTTGAGATTTGTCTTCTTCGCAACCACCATCTGGCCTGTAGTAATAACAATTATGAGGAACATTTAATAAACCATCGTAAGCTATTTTTATTAATTTCCCCGCGCCAAAAACTGAAATAATAGTTGTTACAACGCACACTACCCCAATAACTAGGGCAATAATAGTGGATATTTTCATAATTATACTAAATTTTACTCTTTAAGTAAATGTTTATATTTTTCTCTGTTATCTTTTAAATATTGTGGCCACCCACTCTCGTCTATTGTGTAAGTAAAGTCTCTGCCTAGAAAGTCTTTATTGTTGGCCACATTTTCATTTAAATTGCCCACTACCCATTCATTGGCATAAGTTTCCTTTGTATAGCTATCCTCTAACTTTTTTCTTAGACTGTCTTTAAGAGAAGTAAAATGCCACCCAGCGTTTGGTAAATATTCAAAATATGCTGTTTGACTTCTGATATGGTTTAAACACTTATTTTTAACAAACTTATACTTAGTAAATATTGTTCCAAAGAATTTCTCTGTAGATAGATTGTTTAGATAATATGTATATACTTGTAGCCCCAGTTTATGGGTTTTGCGCGGAGAACTAAATGCTAATATAGGATTCCACACCTCATCTACATCACCTATAAATACAACATCATCCTCTTCTAAGTGAGTCAAACAATCTTTTATTGACTCCTTTTGAGCAAATTCTGTTTTCCAATGTTCCGCGCCCATAGTGTTGGGGCTTTGTTTGGCCATTTCTAGGTATTTAGACCACTGTTCCTCTGTTATATAATAGTATGATACCTTGTCCCATTTTGAGTCAAATAGTGGCTCTTTGGGTTTGCCACTAAATGTTTTGTCAAATTCAACAACAACAAATTCATCAACAAAATCCTTAAGAATGTTATATCTAATTTCAAATAACTCTTTCTCCCCATTGTATGTAACGGTGTCTATGACCATATATAGTAATAACTTCTTTCCAAACAATGCGCCTCGGCTGGGTTTTCTGCGTATGGCAGTAAATCACGCATTCTCTGGTAATAATCCCGTGAGTATTTATGAATAACTTCTCTTGTTAAGACATAGTTCCCGCCCGGTGCAAATTTAATGTAGGGTTCGTTAGGAATCCAGAAATCTCTAGCAAAACTTGGAAAATCTCGGTAATGCTTGCTAGGAAGTTCGTTGAAAAACCAAGAGTTGTTTCTCTCCAGATACATACCGCCCTCGTAATAACAAACTACTCCCAAATTATCCGAATATGTTTTGTGGTTTTGTGTTAAAAGCGGAGTAAAGCCTGTATATGGCCAACCTTTATCAAATTCTTCTTTTGTTATTGACTTAAATAGGTTAGCTTTTGCTAGCAAGAAAACATTTGGCAAGTTGTCGTAGTTATCAATTAAATACCCTAGTTTGTCTGCATCTACCTGCCCAACGTTGGGAGTTTTTATTACTTTACCAAATCTTTCTAAATTCCTATTAACACCGTCGTCAGATCTGTCAAAGATTGTTACTGGTTTAAGTTCAGGGTAATCTAATAACCAATCCGGGCTATAGTTATAATTTACTAGAATCGCTTCCATATTTGTGTAGATACTTAATAAGCAATGTTAGTTTATTAATATCGTCATTCACCATACCTAGAGCCACATTGCACTTAGTGCATAACCACCCCCTGAACTCATTAGTTTTGTGGCAATGATCAACAAAAAGTTTCTTCCTACTTAGTTCTAAAGATGGGATCCCACAAGCCTCACAGTTTGGCGGTTCGGGGCGTGGCGCATATTTTCTTCTAGTTCGTCCATCCATATTACCTTTTCCCCATTGGTAATTATTATTGCCACTTAGGGCCGCGCTTCTTTTGAGGTTAGAAGCCGGTGTTTGTTTTTTCCCAATATGCGATAGGCGAAATTTTTCTATGTCTTCTGCAGATCTTTTCTTGCCCAACCAATACCTGTTAGGCCTTAATTTTCGTATTTCGCTTAACCTTTTTCTGTGTTCCAAAGACTTCGGCTTTCCCTTGAGGGCATTACTGATTTTCGTTCGTGTCCCCTGATTCATATGTAAGTAAAACGAGAGTAATAATTTTGCGGCAAAGCCCAGACACACGTATTCCTTCTTGCCCAAAAGCGCGGAGCGATTGTTGTGGAACTAAGGCCATCATTGTGTTTTAGTAGTCGCGGCAATATGTAGAAACTAGAGTTGGCAATGATTGCATACTTGGCATATCTCATTGAGCGCCAGTTTACACCAACATCGTGAATTATAGGAAATTTAGGAAAAAACTCCTTAGAAGTGGTGGGATCATCCGTATGCACTTCAAACTTACAATTGGGACACTTTTGTCTTATTAGTGAAATAGCCCCGTCCCAATATTCTTTAGTTAGAAATAGCTCAGGAAAAACTTTAAATTCTCCACCCCTGAAGCCAATGACACAGACATCGTCAACCATTTTAAGTGGTTCAACTTTAAGCCATCCGTCTATTGCATCCAGTCTGCGTTCAAAATATCTTTCATCTTGAAACTCTCCATCAATTATCGTGCTGTCTTGAACAAAGTTAAACTCAGGGTCATATCCTCTTATGTCTACGCCATTTTCAACCACCTTCTTTTCGTTCCACTCTTTAACTCCCACGGGTTTTTCATAAAGAATTTTACTCTCATCAAAATCCATGAAGTCTTTACATTTAAATCCCTCAACCTTACCAGAACCGTCAGGGTTATATATCATTCTCCAATCTGCTCCCAAATCCAGAGCCCTAACTCTTGTGGCAACATAACGATGCAATTGATTCCCCACTCCCGAGCCTTGATGTAAATATCCGTAAATCATTCCCAATTACCTAAAACTAAAAAGTCTCCCGCAATTACTTCTGTTGGATGGCAGTGTGGACAATATATTGAGTCTGGCAACGCAACACAATGACACCATGGATTTGCACACTCTTGTGTTTTATCTTTATCAATATCCATCTACTTGGTGAAAAGCAAAAGTTTCTAATCCGACATTCTCTGGTATTTCGTGCTCTTTGGAGAAGTGCTTGGCAACTTCAAGTGGCGCAAACTTGCACCCTTGAGACTCTAGCCATTTGCGATTATGGCAACAGATAAATCCGTCCTCATTTGTATTTCCGTATTTTTCTTTAAAACTCCAGAAATATTCTTTTGGTCTTGTTGCAATGAGTTTCATAAGTTTTTTACTTCTCAAAGATACGCTATTACCCACCCTAACCAAATCACCAGACTCATCACGATAAGAAAAGGAATCGTTAGGCAAAGGCCAAGGAGCGCCAATATAATCAAATCCTAACCACTTATCTGTCCACAGTTGCGGATTTGTGACATAGCCATCAGCGTGAATAAGGAGGCAATGAGAAGTATTAATGTAATTAGGGAGTTCATAAATTATTTTATAGTTCCAATCCTCAATACTTGTAATCTTTTCATCCCAAATTAACTTAACTGCACCCCACTCAATACCCTCACAAGACTTATCTATAGCCTTTTTATGCCCTGCAAAGTCTTTATTTGTTAGAGCTATTAGCGTTATTTCTGGCAAAGAAATCATCAAATGCTTTTACTAGATAATCTAAATCTTCTTGAGTAAGGGAGGGGTGGCATGAAACCCAGAGGCTGTGTTCTGTAATATAGTCAGACTCTCTTAGTTTTCCACTTATTCTGTATTTTGTGTCTTTATACGCCGGGTGCCTTGAAATGTTGCCACTAAACATCGGCCTCGTTTCAATCCCTCGTGATTCTAAATGTCTAAGTAGTTTCCCCCTCTCTCCTGTATAAGTTAAGGGGAAGGCAAACCAACAAACGTCAGCATTTTCTGGGTACTCTGGCAAAATTAATCTTTCCCAAAACAACTCGGGGCTAGAGTAAATTGAAAGATGGTCAACTAAATAATTAAAGTTCCTTGTTCTTGCGGCCTTAATTTCGTTAATCTTTTTTAACTGAACTCTTCCCATTGCCGCTTGGAGCTCTAGGATTTGGAAGTTGTAGCCGATTTTTTCGTAGATGAAGCGGGGGTTGTAGTCTTTGGGAAGCGTTTTGTGTTTTTTGTTTTCAGACTTGTTAACGTCCGCCTGTCTGCCCCAGTCACGATACATTCGAACGTTACTGGCAATTTTATCGTTATTGGTGAAGACGCCCCCTCCAGTGCCCATTGAGACAATATGAGCGGCATGGAAGGATGTAATAGAGACGTCACCGAATGACCCGACTTTTTTAGAACCGATGCAGCTACCCCACCCATCACAGTTATCTTCAATGACATATAGTTTATGTTTTTTAGCTAATTTCATTAATCTCGGCATGTCGACAGGATTGCCGAGTGCATGGATTGCAATTATTGCTTTAGTTTTTTTTGTGATTGCCCTCTCTACTTCATCTATACTGAAGTTATAAGTACCCACCTTAGCATCCACCACAACAGGAGTGAGCCCACACTGTAATATGATATTGAATATAGTCGGAAATGTAACGGCAGATATAATGACCTCTGAACCTTGTGGTAACTCCAACGCACTAAGGGCGAGTAGGCCAGCACTAGAACCAGAGTTAGTAAGTATTGCATGTTTAACGCCTAAATAATCTGATAATTCTTTCTCAAACTTGGCAGCTTCTTCTCCAGTTTGCCAATTGCGAGTTCTGTGGGACCTTAAGACAGATTTGAGTATTGCCCAAATTTCTCTCCAACCTGTAACCGCCCCACCATATTTAATTAATTTCATAAATGTCCTTTAGTGTTTCTTTAATCTTTTTAACCTTTAACATTAGTCTGTAGCAGTCAGAGCACAGATGTCCTTTATAGACATAAACAATTTCCTTTGTCCTTTTACAGTGCGAGCAGCCATATTTCATGTTATCCACTCACTATGTTGCTGTTGCCACTTAATTGTATTTGCTAAAGACTCTTCAAAAGACAGGGGGGCTTTCCATCCTAACTTTGCTATCTTCTCGGCCTTCAAACCATAGTGAGGGTCATGTCCCGGGCGGGTAGAATGAACGTCGACTAGCTCGTATTTAAACGTATCCTCCTTACCCATAAGTTTGGCCGTGAGCTTTACTAATTCCAAGTTGTCAACCTGTTGATCGCCGGCAATGTGAAAACGGTCTGGCCGGTCAACCGTTCCCGGCTCGTGGATATGTGGTTTAACATTTCTCAAAAGAAAAAGGAGAGCATCTGCAAAGTTGCGTGAGTGAATGTATGATCGTGAACCAATTTCCTCTCCTATGCTGTGGATGGTAATGGTTTCATTGTGGGCCAGAGCCTTTTGTATCATAACTGGATATTTTGAAGATTGTTGCATTTCCCCAAAATTATTCATGGTATTGGTGATAATGAGAGGTATTCCGTAACTTCTCCACCAAGCAATACAGGCCATCTCTTGGGCGGCCTTAGAGGCTGCATAGGGGTTAGAAGGAAGAAGTGTTGCCCATTCCTCATAGCCGTCGTTTTTTCCTGTGGTCGGTCCATAAACTTCATCAGTTGAAATTTGTATAAACGCTTTTAGTGGGGCATCCGAACCATCAGAGTAAACCCCAGATATACTTCTTGCGTACTCTAAAACATTTAACATCAAGGAAACGTTGTTTTGGAAAAAGGGCACAGGGTCTTGCAGAGACGACTCAACGTCTGACAACGATGCCATGTTAATGATATAATCAATTTTCCCCAACCTTTTTTTTAGAAGTGGCGAGAACGGCGCAGTTAGGTCATGTGTAAATATTTTAACCCTTTCCCAATATTGTGGGTGTTCTCTTAGAACTTCTGAAACTCTATCAGTCCATCCCTTGTGTCTGAATGAGTCAATACAAACAATTTCCCAGTCCGTATTGTGTAGTAAATGAATGAGGGTGTGGCAACCAATAGAGCCGCCCGCCCCAGTTAAAAGTAACCTAGACATATTTAGCAGTTAAGTAGTTATGTTCTTCTAATTTTTCTTCTTGCGTTAATTTATTTGTCATTTGGTGATTACCTATACCTATGATTGTGCAGATTGTGTTAAGTATTGTCGGCTCGCCATATCTTTTGTGTAGCCGACTATATAAATCACAATCCAAAAGCCAGCTCATCTTCTCATCAAACAATTCAGGATTTTTATTTTCAAATACCAAAACTGAGGGCGATCCAATGGTATTTATTCCTCTTTCAACCTTGTCGTCCCATTTTGGTTGATGAATTCTTTGAGGAATCCCGTCACCGTAATCGTGAGCGCAAGCAGTTACCATCCATCCGCCTTTAAAGTTATCAACTATTCGCTGGAGGGAGTCTTGGGTTGCCAAATAGTCATCCATGTAGAGAATCTTGACAATTTCACCTTTGGCTCGTCTGATTGCTTCGTTGGTGTTCTCCGCCATCTTGCCGTGAGAGGTAATAACGATTTCGTAGTCCTTGAACGTTTGCTTCTCAATAGACTCAATACACCGCCTCAAAAAGTAGGCTTGGTGCTCCATGTGGTGGATGGGAATGCAAATGCTAACTTTTGGTGACTTGTTCATTTATCCAGTTGTATGTAATGGTAAAAGCATCTTTTAGTGAAGTTTTGGGCTTCCAGTTTAGTTTTTCTTTGGCCAATTGACAGGAAGCTTGTCTTTTTTGTTCCCCCGTGGGGCCTTCAACGTGCTTCTTTTTAAGTTGCTTTCCCGCAATTTCACAAACCAGATCAACCATTTCGTTTATTGTTACCGACTCGTCTGGCCCAAGATTGATTGGTTCTTTGAAGTCAGATTGCATGAGAGCCTCTATTCCATCAAGCAGGTCTTCGATGAATATAAAAGGTCTTTCTTGTTTGCCGTCACCCCAAACTTCAATTTCCTTTTCAGCTTTGGCGACTTTTCTACAAGTTGCCGCTGGGAATTTTTCCCTACCGCCATCATAAGTCCCATAAGGGCCAAACGTGTTGTGGAAACGAGCAATCCTTATGTCCAATCCATACTTTTTTGCGTAAGCAAGATAGAGTCTTTCGCTTGTCAGCTTCTCCCAACCGTAATTGGAAGGGGGGTTTGCCGGATACGCATCAGACTCTTTTCCCTCTACCTCGGCTGGGTAAGAGCAGACTGATGATGAATAAAGCACAGTTCCTTTATATTTTGACCTTGCTAGAACATTTAACAGGTTAATATTAATACTTAGTGAGTTGGTTAAAATCTCGGCATCATTTTCCCCCGTGAAAACAAACCCCGCCCCGCCCATATCTGCTGCCAATTGGTATATCCTGTCGAACGCCTCAAAACCAAAGAAAACACTTCTAATGTCTGCCACGTGGTATGTGTCAGCCGGAGATTCCTCATAGGGACACTTCTTCAGATCAACTACTGAAACAAACCAACCCTCTTTCTTTAATCTTTTGACAAGATTGTGGCCTATAAAACCTCCGCCGCCTATAACTAAAGCTTTTCCTTTATGCATGTTTTCTACTTAAATAATCAAATTGAATAAATAGCATACGGTCGTACTCAAACAGCGTTTTACTTCCTTTTTTTGAGTTGCATGAAATACAAACTGGCAACAAGTTATCCTTATTGTTTGTCCCGCCCCTAGATAACGGCACAACATGGTCAACAGATGTTGCGGGGAACTTATTACAATATGCGCAAGTCTGTCCTGAAACTATTGCCTTCCACTCCTGCCAAGTAATCGAGCCTTCGGCGTTCTTTCTTTTGTATTGATAGCGCTTGGTCAAAAAATTTGTCCTTTCTTTATTCTTTGCCCGCCACTTGTCTTTGGCAATTTTTCGTTTTTCTTTATTTAACCTTCCCCACTCCAATACTCTCTTTTTAATAGAGTCTTTGTGTTTAAGGTAGTATTCTTTCTTGTACTGTTTTTTATCAAAACCCGAAGCCACTGTGGGTTTAACGAACCTTCCTTTTTCGTCTCGCTCTCTTATTTTTGCGTAGGTGGCCATATTTCTGGATGGTTAAGTTTAATCTGCGTCCATAACTCATCGGCATGCTGATTTGCTTCTGTTATCATCGACTTCTCTTTCGTTCTATATAAAACAAGCACCTCTTGAAGTATGGAGAAGGACTTGCCTCTTTTGATTAAATCAAACCAAAGATCGTAATCTTCCCACCCCCACCTCATTTTAGGGTTATACCCCCCAACCTCCTGCAAGACAGATCTCCTAATTGCTGAAAAATACCCGAGCCTATTGTCTTTCTTAAAGTCATCCAGTGTAAATCCCTGTAAAATTATGGTGTCATCTCTTACTCCAAAACATTTAAAAGACGGGGCAACAACATCGGCATTTGTCCTCAAAATTTCTTGCGTTAGCCTTTCAACTGCGTTCTCTTTTAAAATGTCATCAGCGTCTAAAGGAAGAATATAGTCGCCCGTTGAGTTCATTATTCCAGTGTTCCGCGCTGAAGCGAGTCCTTTGTTTACTTGCCTTATAACCCTAACGGGGCTTTCAATCATTGGGTATTTGGAGAATTGATACCTTTGGGCAATCTCAAGCGAGCCATCTGTAGAACCGTCGTCAACTACAATAATTTCATGAGCCGGTAAACTTTGATTATAAGCACTCTCAATTGACTGTTCGAGGTAGTCCTTCTGGTTGTAACTTGGAATTATTATGGAAATCTTCATGTTGTTGTCTGAATTGCCAATCCGCCCTCTATGGACAGGCTAAAGGGTTTGGTAATTGTTATTATTTTAGGGGTGTAGTTTTTGCCCCAAAGCGGAATGTAATAAGCCCTGTTAAGAGAGTCGGGATAAACATAAGATGGATTGAGGACAACTTCTGGTGAAACCTCGTGCAGATATTTATTCCAGTGCGTTTCATCGTTCCAAATGGCAATATAGTTTTTGGAAAAGTCAGAGTCAATTCTTTCTTTCATAACTTTCATTGCTTTAATAAACTCCTGAGTATTGCCGCCCTGGAAACCTCCAGCAAAATACAGTGGCTCAAATTTTTTCTTGCCTCCCTCCTCCACAACCCTTCCCGGCCTTTCAATGTAGGCGGCCGACTCTATGTTAGGTTCATAGGGTGGAATAAGGCCACGCTTAATCGCATACATTGGATGCTGGGCGCCAACTAGTCCCTTTACTGGAAGAACCTCGTCTCCAACCCGAGAAACAAATTCCATATCAGCATCACAATAATAGGCGCAATCATATTCGTTTAGCAGCTCTTCTTCTTTTAGAAACAGGTGGTATCGGTAAAGGGTCGGCAACGGCCAGTCGAACGGTTGGGTGGAAATGATTTTTATGCCCAACTTTTCCAATCTTTCTTTAGTCGGCGTGTTCTGTCGTATAAAATCGTGGAGATGGGTTTTCTGTGCGAAGTTAAGAACTCTTTGCTGCCAAGCTTGAGCAATCTGTGCGGCGATTTCATCTCCAGACTTCTCTAGCGGAATATCAGACCAGCAAATAAAATCAACCTGATGCCCTTGTAAAAAGAACTTCCGTGCTGATTCAACCATTTGGACAAGATACGGCCAGTAGGTTGGGTTTAAACAAATTGTAACTAATACGACTTTTTTCATAGCCTAATCCATTCTTTCGGGCAAAATGTCCTTTCAACTTTGTCCGAATACCAATTCTCTACCGAGGGCGCTATAACCTTCTTATTTGGATGGGGGTTAAGATATGCCGCCCACCAAGAAAAAGATGAGTTTGCGATTATGTTGTTTTCACAGGACGCCATTAAGTTCATGTCCTCCACGTCACTCATGTTCTCGACCAACTGAAACCTTTTCCAGATCTCCTTGAAGTTGTCCTGAATGAACCAACTTGCCCAAATGGGGTCATCTGAAAAAACAAGAAAATGTTCCGCGGGAAACAAATCAAACGCCCTCTGGTAGTAGTCAGTGTCAGTGAGGTCAACATAAAATGGGTTTCCCACATAGTCTCCCCTTCTAATGTGAACAGATGTAAAAGGAACTGATCCTATGCCGTTTGAATAAATCTTCTTTATCTCATTGGCATACTTCTCAAAGTATTTTGGGTTCTGAACATAAACATCAGGAATTTCGCCCTCTCTAACTTTGGTGTAAAGGTAGGCGTACTGAAACATCCTGTTTCCAATTCTTCCTGTAAATGTATCGGGGTTAATCACTAAATGAAATCTGATTATCCTTTAAAACTTGAAATAAGCTATGGGCTAGTCCATCGACAATATCCTCTTTTAAGCCACCATTAACGCTATGGATAACTTCGTGGAGCAATGTTTCTTGTTGCTGGTCAAGAGGGTCAGTTTTGCAAATCCTTATCCTGTTTTTATGACTATCCGCCTCACCGTGGCAATACTCTATGTTGTCCGCCTCAGTCATCTCAACCGTGTATTCATGTCCACCAATCTTTAACTTAGAAGGAATCATTGAAAGACAATTTTAGGGGGGAGAATTGCTTAGTCAAATATTTAACTATTGACAAGTGCTAGGAAAAGTCGTCCATATTGTGAAGCTCGCACCACTTTGGGTCTTCATCACACGTGCAAACAACCTTCCTTTCGTGTAGGAGTTCATATTCTTCAATCTTCTTCTGATTCGGTGTCTTCTTCTCTTTCATTAAGTAGTTTGTCTATATCGTCAATGTGGATTGCCAAGTCATCTATATATCCAGCTCCCGGTATTTTTAAATTAGAAAAGGCGTGCCAGCGAATATTGTTTCGTCTTAGCCATTCAAGGGTCGCTGGTATGAGGTGATCTCGTCTTGCAGTGTAGATTACGATAAAATCTTCTTCATAAAGTTGGGCCACCTTCTGGACAATATTTTTCTTTGGTGTGGCATTTAAACATTCTGTTTCTGTGTAACAGACTTCATTGGTAAGTGTTTGGTCAACGTCAACTAACAAAATCCTACGCATCTCGTTCAATGTCAAGTTGTAATTGTGCTAAAGCTCGCCACGCAACTTTTGCCAAATGTCTCTCCCCATCACTATCAAAAACTTCTCCCTTTGCATGATCAGTCAGGTGTCTTGTTAGAGCATCAAGCTGATCAGTTGATTTCTCTCTTGCCCAGTGGAGAGGCTGTCCGGGGTTGTGTTGTTCGTTTCCAGTAAAAGAAACCCTGGACACTTCTTTTAAGGCGTCGGGAAAATACTTTATAACCCCGCTATACAATGGAACTTGTTTCCTGTTCATATTTCTCAATTATCTGCTGATAATCTTCATCGGTGCGGTACTCTCCTTTCATGGCCAGCCAGTGCCTTTGGTCTAGTTTCTTAAACTCATCCTCCCCGTGTTTATTCAAGAGGTAATTTGAGTAAACTGCCAAGTTTCCATGTAGCCATTTATTACAGCGAGCACATTGGGCGTTGATATTGATTTCATCAAAATCCAATACTGCGTGAAAAAAATGTCCAGCTTGCAGATTCTTTGTTGACCCGCAAGTTACACATCTTTTATCCCGATTCCGCACCCATTTTGAGAACACTTTCCATGCTTTCTTTTTGAGAGACGTTTTGGTTAACATTATTAAAAAGAGACTCTGGTATTTGATTTATTCTTCTTTCCGCAATTTCTATATATTTGGGGTTTAATTCTATCCCTATGTAATTTCTTCCAAGTTTCTTTGCCACCACACCAACAGTTCCTGCGCCCATAAAAGGGTCTAAAACTATGCCAGCTTCCCACCCAGCGTTACATCCGCATTCAGTGTAGCCCACTTCCGTTACCTTTTTAGTGGCATGCCCGGGAATTGTTGCCATCTGCCCGCTTTGCTGTTTTGTACCCCTTGTTTTCCCTTTTGTCTGCCAGTCATATTCAGTATTAAACATCTTTTCCCTCGCATTCCCACACTTCTTGCAAATCATTTCAGGACACCCAGCCTTAATCGGAGTCTCTATGAGAGTTTCAGGGAAAGTGGCAAAGTGGGCTTCTTTGAAAGGTTTAGTGGCGATTTTCCATACAGAGCGTTTGTTGCGACCGAGTGGGTTTCCCATGCTTCCGCGTCAGGATTAAGATTTTCTCTATATTTTTTTGTCAATTCCCCACCACCCCTCAAACCTTGATTCGCTGGCGTCTTCCAACCATCATTCTTTAAGCTATATTTTCCTTCATAACCATATTCACGATTCCTCACTACCCCCGCAGGTCGTTTTTCAAAATATGTGTGCGGCTCATACTGCGGTTCAAACCAATACTTCTTAGATTTTGAGAAAAAGAATATCGGCTCGAAGTCTACTGTGAACCTATCCTTAACTGACGAGGGCATTACGTTTGGCTTGTGCCAAATAATTTGATTGCGGAGAATCCATCCTTGTTCGTCTACCATCCTGATAGCAAGGCGGTGGGCTTGGAGCATCAAAGATTTCTCCATATAATTCTTTTTTGGCCCCTTAAATTGTCTTTCTTTTATTGAGTCTTCAGAATAGTATTTTTTCTGTTCAGGATTATCTTTCATTTTAAAGTCAAAGTGGAATTGACCTCCACCATAACTGTCCCCATGATTCCACCACATCGTACCGGTCTTTTTAAGCACTCGTTTTAGCTCCGCAGTTATCAAAAGCATTCTATCCAAATACTCATTCAAAGATTTTTCTAAACCGATTTGCCCATCTACTCCATAATCTCTAAGTCCGTAATAAGGCGGAGAGGTTATAATACAATCTATAAATTCATCGGGAAAAGACTTTAAGACTTCAAGAACGTCTCCTTGTATTACTTTATTTATCGGTAGTTCCATTTATTAAAAAGTAGTCTTCTTGCAATTTCCTCAATCACATTCACAGTTACTGCGTTTCCTAGACATTTATATCTTTGAGTGTCGCTTACTCCCTCTGTCCATCCATCGGGGAAGCCTTGGAGTCTTTCACATTCTGTTGGAGTGAGTCTGCGGATTCCACTCACCACTGGCGGTTCCTTATAACTGGTAGCTGTTATGGCCACTGAGTTTTCATAGTCTTTCTTATGATTCATCATTTTAGGATTGGTGATGAAGGGCTGGCGATTTCCCCCCTGCGCCGTGTTTAGAGTTGGACCTATGCCGTCGGTGCTGTAGACTCGGCTATTTGAGTGGCGAGGTCTGTTGAGTTGCGCAATATCGCTTCTAGAGCCTTGGGTGACAGGAAATACTTGGGGTCTACTTGTTCCTCTAAGATGTCCGACAATGAACACTCTTTCCCGATTCTGTGGGACTCCGAAATTCTTGCTGTTAAGCACTTGCCATTGGAGGTCATACCCCAATTCATCAAGCGTGGCGATGATGGTCGAGAAAGTTCTTCCGTTGTCGTGACTAAGCAATCCTTTAACGTTTTCAAGGAGGAACAATCTAGGCTGTTTATCTCGCAGTATTCTTGCAATTTCAAAGAAGAGCGTCCCTCTGGTATCGTCAAAGCCTCTTCGTTTTCCGGCGATGGAAAAAGCTTGGCATGGGAATCCTCCAACAAGGAGGTCAAAAGCTGGTAGTTCACTGGTGATGATTTTTGTGATGTCTCCATAGTTTTTATGTTCTGGGAAGTGTCGCTGATAGATTTGGACTGCGTATTTGTCAATTTCGGAGAAACCAATACAAGACGCCTGTTTTGGTTGAGTGCTCCCATTATCCCTATCGGATGATGTACTACCCCCGTGTCCGACTTCTTCAGGTGAGGATAAAGGTCTAGTGCTACGATAATCTTCATACGCTTGTTGTATTCCTAGTTCAAACCCACCTATCCCACTAAATAAACTCAAATACTTCATCTAAATAAAAGGGCGACAAACTTCATCGCCCTATACTGAAATCCTCCAAGTGCACGTTCGACCACGATTCTTTTCAATTAAGAAAAGCGTCTGCATTGGTTTCTCAAACTTCGCCTTAATTGAAATGGCGTAGCTGTTGTAGCCAATGAGCGACCCGTTACAGATGAATGACCCACCGTCTCGAAACTGGTGAAAGTGCCCGAAGCAGTCAATGTCTGCTCTACGACCATCGTTCCAGTTTCCGATTGCTCGGTAAGTTGGGACGAAGAGTCCGCCAATTCCACCACCGTATTTGATAGCGTGGCCGTGATGAAATCGGACGGTGTGTCCAAACACATCAACGTAGCTGTGGTAAGACGGAGAGATAATCCACTGTATCCGCTTCTCGCCCTTGAAATGATTAGCGAGAGCATGGTACATGTAATACTCAAAGGAGTTGGCGTTCTCAGTAGCGTACCTTTGCTCTTTGGTAATTCTGCCGTGATTTCCCGAATGACAGGGGATAATCAGGTTTAGCTTGGAGTTATCCAAAAGGAATTGAATTCCCGAAGCCAAAATCCTTTCGGAAAAGAGGAGTGCGTCAGCCGGACCAAGCTCGCAGTTCTCAGCAATGTCTTCGTGGATGTTGCCAGAGATGAAGTCTCCGAGCAGGGCCAAAACCATAGTGTCGATTTTGGTATCCTTCTCACAGATTTGAATCAACCTCAGAAGCGAGCGGAAGAAGTTTCTTGCCCTCGCTTCGGCAATCTCGAGGTTAAACTCATTCAGTCCATTTACAGCGTTGACATCCACCTTTTCTTCAAGGTGAAAGTCTGATGCCAAAACTACTGCCACAGACTCAGAGTCTCCGCTTTTACCTTTTGGCTTAATCTCAAATGTAGAGATTTCCTCAAGACGAAGGATAGTGTCTCGTTCTCGTTCTACCCTTTCAACTTCCTTGAGTAGTGCTTCATACTTCTGTTTGAGGGTTTTGTTTGACCCCTCAAGTCGCCTGACCTTGCGGTCTTCTCCCACCTGTTCGGAGGGAGTCTGTTTCTTTGGCATCTTCCCTCCTTGTAGGAAGTGTTTGGAGATGAAGTATTGGCTTGGCGGTTTGCCAAACTCTTCTGTATATGCTTTCACGAACTTCTCTAGTGGAAGTCCGGTGTTTTCTTGGAGAAATGTATCTTGGAGTATCATATCAAATATTTATTGTTATGTCCACATTTTTAAATTTCTCCTGTCGGCCAAACCTAAACAAAAAAGACACTTGGATTGTTTCCTTCGTGTCTTTATGTATTTAATCCCGCACTCACAGCAAAAAATAGGGGAATACTGTATTTTGGCCCTCCAGTTATCAGTGTGGGGTTTTACCCTACTTGGAAGCCCGAGGATCTTGAAAATATTAAGGAGTTTCTTGTGTCCTATATTAAAAGCAGAAGATAATCTGGTAAGAGGGTAGCCCTCTTGCCTCATTAAAATTAACCTATTTAATTGTTTGTCGTTCAACCTTTTTAGACTTTTAGTCTTCAAGGTTTTTTTATGTGCTATTCATGTTTGAGCTTACAAGCTCTAAGGTGGTTGCGAGGTAGTCAACTTCACGAGGTTTCCCTCACGATTTATTACACAACCACCGCAGAACTTATAACTCTTCCATTATTTCTTTCTTTGTTTGTTTTGATAAGATTACTTCTTTTCTCATTTTTCCTTCAGTTAAGTAACCATGCCGTTCACCACGCTTAACTGACCTTTTGCTTTTATTTTTCCTAATTTTCATATTACACAACCACCTGAGAGGTTATAAGTTATTTTTCTTTTTCTATAATTTCCCAATAAGCTCCTATTAAATACCCCGAAGAATCTCCCTTAAAGCGCAACACCAAAGCGTCGCCACCAGCTAATATAAATTTTGGAGGCTCACCATCTATTAACTCCACGGCGTAAATGTCATGGTAATAACCAACTTTTGCCCGTACTTGCCCCCTTTGTTTTTTATTGCCCTTCATCTCTTTCTCTTAAACACTTAATAATTCTGGGTTTTCGTAGACGTTGCCAAGCACTTCAATGGGGTTAGTTTGAAAAAATAAAGTATGTTTTCGTGGGTAATATTTTTCCCATTTTGCTCCTCTTCCTGCTTCGTAAAGGTAAAAGCCACACGTTTCTATCCCACCTTCACCCTCCGTTGTATACCTAACTTCGGAAGGATAATTGTCTCCATAATTCACTATATCTCCCTCATATATCTCTTTGCCGTTTTTGTCTTTGAGGCCAGTGTACTGACCGAGAGTGTTGAAGTCAGCACCTAAATCTGCCCAGTTTTCGTTGAACAAATCTTGAGGAATCTCCGCATACTCCCAAAAGTTGCCTCCATTAATATATTGTCGTTGGAACCTAAACTTTATTTCTCTTTTATTCATCTTCTTCTAAACACTCATCACATAAATCTGATAATTCATAATCATGCATTTGGCTCCTACCGCGGCTGTAGTCGTGCTAAAGAAACTATTATTGTCCCCCTTTCAAAGAAAGGCGATTTTTGTTTTCGGACTTGTCTTGCCACTCTCTCTGCCTCTGCTTTGGTGTGAAATAATAACCACGACACACGAGAACCACCCAACCAGAACTTTTCATACCCCTCGTAAACAGGGTAAAAATTCTTCCCCTCTACATAAAATATGCTATATTTTTTCATGTGGGTTTCCAAAATACTTTAACTACTAAAAACGGTGTGGAATAGTTAAGTCCGACCGCAAACCTAATTGCCTCATCTACGGTTTCAAACTCTTTCTCATCATAGAATTTCATACCCTCGTAGGAACCGTAGTCAAACAGAATTTTATATTGTTCTTTTTTCATACTCATCTTGGTCAAATAATGGTTTTCTTATTTAATGTATTGGAAAGTTAACCCATGAGTACGCCTCCTCTCCCCGCGAGCACACCTAGCAATTAATGCCTCGTGTATTTGCAAAGACTTAGCCGCTTCCTTGGCTGAATTAAAAACCATCCCACTACTTAGGCAAATCAATTGCCTTTTAGGTGCCAACTTTTGCGCCCTCCCGTCTTTTTTCATATGGCACGAACGACACAACCACTCCCAATCAGACAGGTTTCTTTTATATTTTTGACTTATATTGCAAACTTCCAACGTCTTGTCTTTTTTACACAACTGACATCTTGTTGGTTTCGCCAAGTGCCTTCTAACCCACGTGTGTAAACCAAAGTAGCCAACCTTATTCCCCTTCCAAAGGCCGTTACTTTTGCCCAAGTTTATGCCCTTCCATGAACTTTTACCTTTTTCTTTCACCTCATTTCTCATTAAGTAAACTACTAAAGAAACTCTCGGCATCTTTTCCTTCTGCTAAGTGGTCTATGAAGCGATGCCAGTGGTAGAGGTAGTCGCCAGATTGAGTGCCACCGCAAACTTCGCACTGCCCCATTTCTACGGAGTGGAGAGTGCCTTCTAAACTCCTGTCTCCTGCGTCTATTGCCATATCAAGAGTTACCCGATTTTCGCCAATAGGAACTTCTCCACTATCTCCGCAGTTTAGACAATGACCCCACCCCAACGCCTTACCTAGTGCTTGCCAGAAGAGGGGGTCGAGGAGGGCTTCATTGGCAAAATCGGACATTATTTCACCGCCCCAATCATTGAAGTTATGTTTGGTTTCCCACCCTCCCTCTATTGCTTTTTGGATTGCTTCTTTCATTTCTCATTAAGTCCCCATTTTTCTTTTAATCTTTCTAAACAAGAGTTCCACTCAACATCTAGTGCGTTCGCACCAGACAAATGGCTATTTATACCTATTCTGCGAACATACTTTATCTTTCTTTTCTCACTCTCCAAATCCTCCAACACTTGAGACTTGGGAAGGAAGTTTTGGGAGAGGGAGGATTTTAGTTTTTCTCTCCAAGACTTGTTTTCTGCACCATAAATCGGGTCTCTGACAGACAGAATCTTCTGAAATAACTCATCAAACTCTTTCCACTCTTTTATTTGTGTCATTTTTGTTCCTTTTTAAGATACTCCAAATAAAGTTCGTCCAAAGCCTCGTCATCAATGTAAAATGGGTCAGCCATCCTTATACTCTGTTTTGTGTCGTAACCCTTTTCTTTGGCTAACCACTCCAAAAAATTAAACAGTGTTTGACCTTTTCGCCAGCCCGATACCCATGTTGTTGGTGGTATTTGAAATATCATACATATTTTTTATTTATTAACTTTTAATTCTGATGAGCTGGTGGGGAAAGGGTAATTATCTAAGCTCACTTTCTGGTTCTAAGGTAAACCTGTTGAACCATTACCCAAGCAGAGCTACTTCTCTTCCCCCACCGACCCACCATTAAAGGCTGGGAAGTGGTTGGAAGAGTAGATCAAGAAACTTCCAACCACATCGCAGACTTTAATTTATTTTACTTAACTCATCTACCGCACTAATAAGTGTTATAAATTCTATTCTTCAAACTTGATAATATCTTCTCCGTTCCTTTACAGTAATGTGATAACTCTATCTCCCTCAACCCAGACTCACTAGCTTGCCACTTTCTTTCCGTTGCCACATTTGTTTTCTCTGGTTGCTCCACAAAGAAGATCGCTTTTTTCTTCCTAATCTCCGCTAGTTCTTCGTGCATCATTGCATACAAGCCAGCAAGCTCGGCATAATAATCTTCCAATTGGTCTTTGGAGAGCTCTTTCTCTTTTACTGCTTGGAACAATTCGCTTAACTTCATTTTATTCTTCCCTCCTTGATTTCTTTGATAATCCACTTAAACAAACCCACCTTCCTTTTATTGAACTCTTGAATTGCTCTTTTAACAACCAAATCATTGTTGCCTTTTTCTCTAACTATCGACCATATAACTTTCCCTAACACCGACTCAAATTCTTTACAGATTATCTGATACTCATGCTCGAATTTTGAGTTTCGCTCTAATCCTTTGAGATATTCTTCTTTGTTTATGTCCATATCTCTGGCCTACCGTCAATAGACAGCGTTAGGGGTTTATAAAGAAAGATTACAACTCTCTCCTAGTCAAATCTCTTTAAGATTTAAGGTTTGAGATGAGAAGTGTTCTAAAAAATAGCGCGCGACCATTTTCCACCACATTCCTCCTTTACCCTTACCGCCAAATACTGGAGAAGTTGTCGGAGCTTGCGCCCCGCTTGACGGGCTGAGGCCAGCCGGCTTAGCGAGGAACAAACCCATTGCTGTTTGCTTGTTTTATACTGGTAGTAGCAAATCCCTAGCCAGTTTCTTCCTTATTGTCTAAGCCCTTCCGAGCTTATACGAAGCTAGTTTCCTCTTAGCCTCGTATAAGCGCACAAGCGCCTATATGTTGTCTGTATCATTAAATGGAACGGGGTTTCCGTCCGATGTGTGGCCAAATTTATCCTTTCCTGATAGATGGTCTATGATTCGATCTATCTTGTTGTTAATTAACCCTGTGCGGGTATTGAGTTCACTTAGAAGTTGGGTAATTCTAGCAGAGTTTGCCTCCCGATCAAGTCTTGGGATTATTACGTCATAATATTTCTTTCCTTGATAGTCTCTTTCATCCACTCTTTCAACTTCAACCTCTTTTCCAACGCCCCAGTCTTTTGAATAACCATTCACCCAATAAGAAAGAAAGTTTTCTCCGTATTCCTTCGCCATTATCCAAGATTTTTGTTTCTTTCCATACCTGGTTTGGACATCTTTTGGTTCGCCTATTTTTGTAATTGTGAGTTTAATCATATTCTTGTGATTTTAAGAATCTATATACTTCTAACTGATGCAGGAAGGTTTCTTTTAGTCCTTTTACATCGTAATGCGCCACAGTTTCCTTGCCCTCAAGAGGAATACCTAGAACGTGGGTGAAGTCGTAATCTGGGTGAAGCCAAGCGTAGCCGCCCATTTGGATTAAATCTTTAGGGAAGATTTGCTTTCGGTTTTTATAGTCCCAGATTCCTACCCCTTGATCTGTTTCCACGATTGCGTCAGTTATCCCCCCTATTAGCAGTTCATCATTGTAGCCGTGCTTTTCTGAGGCAATAAATCTAGGGTTATGTTTTTCAACCATTCTTACGAAGTTTTGGATTACTTCTGACTTTGATGGCATTGGTCTTCCGTTATTTTCTACAATGCACCTTTTAACCCAATCATCTATCTCCTCGTGTTTGTCTGTTCCTAGTCCTGCTCTTTCTTTAGAGTAGACCGCGTGGGCTTTATAAGCCTCATAAAGGCGATCAGATATATCCCTATCTGTCATTATTGTCAGAAGTTCAATTTTGGTTCTGAAGTTTGTTACGTTTCCCCTGTCTTCTTTGGGATCGTAACCTAATTCCATTAAGGCCCTTCGTGAACCGTAGTAGGCAGCTGCACCAAAACTAGTGATTGGCTTAACCACTTCTGAAACGCCTGTCAGGTTTACCCACTCCTCGTTAATGAGTCTTTGGTGAACATGCTGTCCGCCTTCGTCAATGAATCGGTAGCCTTCCAGTGTGGTTGCTCGACTTTTCTTTTGTTTAGTTTTTACTGACATTTTGTATACCAGACTTTTACAATTCCATAAACTGTCCACATCAGCCCGAATGTTATTTCAATATTTGATGTCATTTTCTTTTTCTTTAACACCCAACAACCACTGGGGATTTAGAACTAGATATTCTATTTCCTTTCTATATTCTCTGATTTCCTCAAGTAACTCTTGTGTTGTTTTATCTTCCGTTTTCTTCATAGTTAGATCTACAAAACTTACATTCCTCCTCGTCGTAGTCGTCAGGACTTCTTGCGATTTGCATTACTCCAGTGTCTTCGCAATACTCGCAGTGAGTCCTTTGGTCTACTTCTTTTAACACTCTCATTTTAGTTACCCACTCCACCTATTACGATGTGACCCAAAATAATGGTGGCTAATAAAAGTAACATCTTAATTTCATCCGAATACTTTGCGTAAATAAGTTTCATGGTTTTCTTGCCCTCGGCAGAGAATCCGCCTTGCAGGTAGATTCTCTATCGAAGATGCAAGGCTTAACGCTGGTGACTAGCCAGCACACAGGAGCGTGGTATGTGACTGAAAGTGCTAGTGCTTGCGTGTAACCGAGCCGCAACAAGATTACCGTTTACACATTTTGAAAAATTGCTTCACTCCCTCGCCCCTATGTGCTAGCTGCAATGTGGGTTTTGTTTCTAGATCCATGCCTCAAGCCGGAAGGTTGAACGGTGCGCCTTTCAGCGCCAAACCGGGAGAAGTCACGGATTCAAGCCTGAACCTAAAAACAAAACATCCTTATTTGGGGTCCTTCTTTTTGTGGAATTTCCTCTTGCATATATTGTGCGAAGCTCACAAAAATGGAACACCCCAGCTTAGGGTGCTCCATTCCTGTGCTAATATGTCTGTGAGATATTATACTCAGTAATGGCACCCTAAACCTACCATTGCCTAATTGTCAAAACTATAATAACAATACCTCGCGCAAGGTTAATGTCAAATGAAATATGTGGATAGCCAAAACAGAATATAAAAATAGAAATGTGTCAAATTTCTAGGGTTATATACTTCTTGACATTCTTGGTCCTTGCTTCGTAATATTTTTTAATGCCATTTATAGCTTTTCTGGCCGTTATTCTGGTGCAGATACTGGCGTACTGTTTTTCAATATAATTTGTTATAAACCCATCTATCTGATCATTAGTTATATCAGCCACGTCAGTTATGTCGTAGTATCTCACAAACAAATCTAGCCATTGTTTATAGCCATTATTTAGGATTCCTACCCTACTTCCAAATGCCAAGTAAACGTCTATTTGTTCATCTATAAGCTGTTTTTTCTTTAGTATATCTAGTATGTTCATAAGCCAAACCCGCCGAAGTTTAATCCGGCGGGCTTAGCCAAACATACTACCCTGTTTAGGAAGATAGCATGAAGTTACCTGCCGTTAAACTTAACTCACTAAAGAGCTGATCCCGAAGGACGGCGGTAGGCAGGTTAAACTACTCTGATTTTTGACAAAATCAACTAGACAACACTAGAGTATTGTGCTATACTATATATGTCTCGTCCTATAAGACGGGTATAAGCGTTTTAACTAGTTTATCGTACAAATAAAGGAAAGGGCGGGTAGTCAGACCCCGCCTTTTCTTATGCACAAGAATCGCAGATGTGCTTGTCAGCAGGGTCAACTACTACTCCGTCATCTGGGTCATATACCATTGTTGCCATGTCAGTGTATGCGCTTTCCCCATTTCTTATCTTGTCGTTGAATGTAACGTCTATCATGGTTTTATAATATTTATATAAGTTAAAGGGCGGGTCGGCGTTGGCTATAGTTAGCTCGTCGGCTCGCCCTTTTGCTCATCAGTGTCCTGATTGAGCTTGTCTAGGAGTTCCTTTTCAGTGAAGTGGCTTTCCCCTCTTACCCCCTTGGCCCAGCAATGGATACAGGGGGTCATCAAAGTTAGGATGGGAACACCGCGAAACATTTTCCTCGCTTGCACCACCATCTTATATGACGGCTCTACCATCATCACGCCCTTTCCGAACATTACATATTGGACCAAGAGTCCTTCATGCAAATTGTCCAGGTTAGGACAAATGATAATAAGGAAAAATGGAAGCTCGTGGTCTAACTGCATTTGAACCCCCTTCCATAGGAGGCTCTCAGAAGAGAGTCATATCTCTCGCGCAGACGAGCTACGTCAAAGATGTGCAGCTTCCTTGCCATTCGTATGGAGGCACAGTGGGCGGCATTTTCCATCTCGCCTTGAAAGGCAACATCCTTCATGTAGCGGCTGAGAACCCTCCAGCAGTTACCCTGAAGTTGCCGGACATGCTCTTGTTCATGCTCCAAGATAAGAAACATGACAGGGTTGTTGTTGATGAGGCTTCCACGAACCATGATATATGGCTCGTTGTTGATTCCGCACTTAGTCCCGGCAGCCTTTCCTTCAAGCCCAAAGTGGGGAAGGATTTCGTCAGGAACCGGAATCATTGGTGCTTGTCTGGGAGCAATACAGCTTCCCAACAGAAGCACCCAGATTAGCTGTCTCATGTCGTTTCTCCTTTCGGTGAGTTTTGGATTCGCAACAGTTGTCGTCTGTGTTCACATACTTCACATCGGCTGTCCCAGTGATTAGTGATGCGTTCACAAATGACGCACCACTTTCGTGAGAGAGTCATTGTTTTCCTTTCTGCAAGCTCTTTAGGCTTGCTTAGATGGTTGATCACCCCCCTTCTCATCAAAGCGTTTTTCCACTCCGATGAAATAGGGGCCAGAGAGAGTTACTTCGGTTTTCGTAATTGCAGAGACAATAATGTCAGCTCCGCAACACGGGCACTTGACCGCGAAGGCTTTTTCGGAGTACATGTCTCCTCCATAGAGAGTTGAGTGTTTTGCTCCACTCCAGTGATCTGGGTAGAGGCTTGGGTTGAGATGGGCAGAATGAACTCTGCCTTACAACAGGGACAGGTGATACCCTTTAGCCCTTCTGGATGGGTCATTTTCTCCTCCTAGTGTTAAAGAACAAATTTCAACCTTTTGCGGGACCCAGACTTGCACTGAGGTTTTTGGGTTATGAGCCCAACGTGGTAACTACTCCACCATCCCGCTAGTAGCGTTTGCTACGAGCCCCAACAGGCCTTGCTCCAATTCCATGGCGATGTTCCGGTTGTTGAGAGAAGTATCATTGCAAATTCAATGTTTCCTTCCCGTGTATAGATATTCAATCCCAGTTCTTGGCTTCTTTTCAGATGATAATATTCGTTGATCTGAAAAATGCCGACATCTTGTGGATTCTGCCTTCCTCTGAAAACCGAGCCGTCAGAATTAAACTGAGTAAGCCCGCTTTCACAGGAAGCGATTTTTAGAGCAAGTGTGCTGTTTACTTTGTATTGCTCAGAGAATTGTTCTATCAGTTCCCTATTAGACAGAGGTTTTTCAATTTTTACTTCTGCTGTTGTGCCACTTACAACTTTTACTTTCTCATCGTTAGCCGAGATTGTAGTAGTAAGTAGAGGTAATACAAAGAGGGCCAATAAAATGACATATTTTATAAGCCGTAATGTTATAGGAGAATCATCCGCTTCTCATCCTAGTTCTGAGGCGACGAGCAACAGAACGGTATTGCCCCTTCGGAAAAGTAGCACTAGTTCTTTCGTGGGGATAATTATACTACTTCCCCACTCCCGATCAAGTGGCTACTGTGCATATCGATTATTTAGCCATTTTGTCAACTCACCGATAATCAAACCGAGAACCACTTGGACGTTCAAAGAAAGCCCAAGAATTCCCAGATTATCGAGAAGAAAGCTCAAAGACATGGCGGCAATCATACCGCCAAGCCTCCAAGCAAATGACTTTAATCTGTTTTTAAATTCTGTATTCATTTGAATATAGATAAAAGTTTGTGTAAAAGTGCCAATAACTGTTGTAAAAGCTTAATCAAGACATCAACCGCAAACTTGCCATTCCAGTAAGGCCCGGGGTCAAAAGTGTAGTTGGTTTCTTTGTCGGTATCTAAACGTGTAAATTTATCACTCCCCAATCTGTAAACAGAAAGATGTGTATGTGGTCCGGTGGAAAATCCTGTATTATCGGCAACTCCTAAGAGGTCGCCAA
>FKKE01000535.1_pt1 | contig 45248 bp, 34 predicted proteins | sample 1106331 | NCBI WGS metagenome assembly FKKE01 (sample SAMEA3931202, study PRJEB13176) | freshwater metagenome | biome: Drinking water system; feature: drinking water; material: freshwater | place: China | collected 2013-02-06
TGTAGACCGCCATCACAATCCCGATGATGACCAGGATGATATGGACAATGAGGAGCGGCACAAAAAATCCGTAGTAGAGCGACTCCGGTCCGCCGAATCCCTCCTTGCCCTCATAGGCCAACACGCCGAGCGAGCGAAACAGGTAGTAGTTCACAAAAAACACCAGCATGGCGATCATGCCGCCCAGCATGAGCCAATGGTGCGCGTGGCCCTGTCGCCGCCGGGCCTGAATCCAGCCTACGACAAACAACGCCGTAAACAGAGTCGCCATGAGCTGGCTCAGATCTGCCCCGATCGTGGCATGCGTCAGGAAAAAGCCCGGCTGTTTCAACCACTCCGCCATGGATCGTCCTATGCCCCCCGACGCCCCTGCACGACAGCGGTCGGCTCCAATTCCTCCACCGCGTCGTAGCCGGCGCGCGCCATCCACACCATCGCATCCGCCGTCTTGAAGCAACCTCCGCGCGGGGTGTTCACCAAAATATGCACGGCAAAGGCCGTCGTCCAGGCCGGCCCCGTTCCGGAGGGGTCCAAGAATCGGTCCTTGATGACCAGTCGCCCCCCCACGGACAGATGACCGAGGATCTTCTTGACCAATGCAGCATTGGTCTCGAAATCCTGGTAGTGCAAAATGTCCGACATCAAGACGAGATCATATGGCCCGCCCAACTCGTCTCGGTTGAAATCACCCGACCGGAGGCGGATACGCGTCTCGAGCCCCGCCTCTTTCACCACGCGCTCCGTCAGCCGAAGTGTTTCAGGCAGGTCGAACACGGTGGCTGTGAGTTCGGGAGAGGCCTGGCAGAAGGCGATGGCATTGGTCCCCGCGCCGCCGCCCAAGTCGAGCATCGTTCGCGTGTCCGCCAATTGCAGACGCTTGGCCAAGGACGGTCCGGATTGCTGCCCGATCCGATGCAGAACCGCCAGCACCTGGCTGCCCAACTCCGGATTCTCGGAGAACACATGTCGCGTCACCGGGCGGACGCCGGTCCGAATCGTGTCTTCAAGTTTCCCCCAGTGTTCCCATTCTGAATCGTGGAGCACCAGCAGATGCCCAATGTACTGAGCAGAGGATTTCACCAAATAGGTCTGGGCGGCAGGACTATTGCTGAAACAACTCTGCGCTTTGGCCAACATTCCGAGCGCCACGAGGGCATTGAGCAACAGGGTCAACGCAGACGGGTCAGCGGGCAACCGCGCGGCCAACTCGTCGCCCGTCCTACCTTTCCCATCAAGATGAGAAAAGAGGTCCAGCTTTACTGCCGTCAGCAGGATTTTGGTTTCCCAGTAGTAGCCGAGCTGGAAAATTTCTGCGAGGGAGAGATCGCGAGCCATGAGGTCCTTCCGTGAATCACTTCACCACGATGGATCGAGACATCCTCCGGTGGAAATCTGGTAATCTTACAAACTTCGCGATTGGAAAGGCAAGGCGCGAGGTCGACGGTGTGCCCTGCCGGCGATGGCGCACACGCACGCGATGGTGTCGGTCTCTTCATGGGCCCAGTATGAGGAAACGACCCGGCCATCGCGTCCTGAACAACACCCACAAACAAAAAGGGCGGCGACCGCAGAACGGTCACCGCCCTCTCATTCAGCACCCCCCGGGCTCGCACCCCGGGGCTCACCACTCGATTACTGCAGCGCAGCCTTGACTTCGGCCTTGCCACCTTCGGGCACATCCACGTCGATTTCCATGGCCTGGCCCTTCTTGATGAAGGGGTGCCACACGACGAGCTTATGCTTTCCGGCCGGCACATCCTTCAACTCGAAGGATCCGTCTTCCTTAACGACCGCGAAGAACGGATTGGTGACCGGGAGGAAGAAGGACTGCATGAATTCGTGCTGGTCGCACTGCAAGCGAAAGAACGAACCCGCCTTGTCCTGACGGAGCACCACCGGCTTGTCCAGCTTGGAGTCCTTTTCCGCCAAGCCGATATTGAACACGGTCGCGGAGCTCGCACCCTTCACTTCGAAGGAGTGCGGGTTGTGCAACACGCCCTTGACCGACTTGGGATCATCCGGGTCGGCATCCTTATTCACAACGCGGAAACTCTTCTGCTTCACCACGACACCGGCAAACGGCAAGAACTCGCAGAACTCTGCCGACACGTCGGTCCCGGCGTAGCTGCCCATGAAGCCCGCATCCTCGATGTCCTTAATGGCCACCACAGCGTTCTTGAGCGCGCCATCCTTACCGACTTCCACCAAGGGCATGAAGCGCTTATCGCCATCCATGAGTCCCTTGTTCGGGTTCTTCGGGCAGAACTTCGGATTCGGGAACTTAGCAAAGGAGAATTCCTTCTTCTCAGCCTTGGCCGTCGTGGTCACCTTCCCAGTTACGGTGCCGCCGGCAAACGACGCCAGCGGAGCCACCAGGAAGGAGGCCGCGATCAACCCTGAAACGCCCAGCAACGCACCTGTCTTCATGTGACTGCCTCCTTGATGGTTAAACAGAACATTTCGGCGCTCGTGCCAAGTACCGGTGACTTGATTCTACTGGCTGATCCGGCCATCGACAAGTCGAAGACTCAGGCACCGGGGGAGCAAGCCAACCCCTTGAGTTTGCACGAGATACATGGAGACTCTTCTTCAGGCTCCAAGCGTTGGATATATACAGGAAGTTGCCGGCCCAGTCAACTCTGGGAGATCCGCCCCACCAACTTCCTACGCGGTACCGGCGCCGGCCTGGCCACGTAGGATCCGAATCAGAGCTCCAGCCGCCGTGGCCTGAACGGCGGGATCCTGATCCTTCAACAGTTCCTTCAGATCGAGAATATGCTCCCGCCCCCCAATACGCCCCAGCGACCTGGCCGCGGCAATCCGGGGACGGGGCAGAGTGTCGTGGATGAGTTGCTCCAAATAGGCCAGCGCCGCCTTACGATTCCGACCCCGCCCTCTCGCCAACGCCTTGCCCACAGCGGAGCGTGGCCCAGGATCCTGCGCTAACATCAAGCGCCGAACGGTCGGCTCGACATCCGGAAACGGCTCGTCCAAACGCAAGAGCGAATCCACCGCCGCCCCTCGAACGCCGGGATCGGCATCCTCCAGAGCCTGCTTGAGAATCGGGACCACCTCCCGCGTCTCCAATTCCCCCAAGGCCACCGCGGCACTCGAGCGAACAGCCGGAATCTTGTCGTGCACCAGCAGCGTGAGCGCGTCCAGCCCTTCCTTTTTCCCAAGCAATCCAAGGGCCGCCGCGGCCCCGCCGCGCACCGACGGCATCGGATCCTTGGCCCGCGCGATGGCCAAGGGCAATCCACGAACGTCCTTCAGCTCCCCAATGACACGAAGTGCGGTCGCCCTCGCTTCCGGATTGGCGGCATCGGCGGCCGCCGCCAGCTTCTCCCACATCTCTTTCCGACCGAACCGCAAGAGTGCGCCCATGGCCTGCACACGAACCAACGGCTGCTCATCAGTGAGCGCGTGCTCAAGAAGCGGAATCTCCTTCCGACTGGGCTCGAACCCCACCGCGCGCACCACATTGGCCCGCACCATCGCCGCGTCATCGTCCATGGCTTTCCGCAAGCGCTCGGATTGCCGGCCTTTCGGGAGGAGACTCAGCGCTTCGGCCGCCAAGGCCCGCACCAGCCCGGACCCATCGCTCAGGCCATCCTCGAGATACGGCACCATCGCGTCGGATTCCAACTCCTTGGCGGCACTATACGACGCCCCTCGCATTTGGTCGCGCATGTCCTTGAACATGACAGCGATGAACTGGAAGGCCACCTCCTGCAAGAGAGCTTCATCGTCCTTCGATTGGGCCGCGGCCAGTTGTTCATACTCCTCGAACGCCTCTTTGGGCTTATTCAGCCCGACGTAGGCACGGCTCCGCAAGCGCCGAACCTCGCCGGACGAGGCCTCGGCCAAACTGAGCCCCTTGAGACGATCCAGAACATCCTGATACCGCTGTTCCTTGAAGGCCTGCTGGGCCTGAGCCCGCGCCTCCTCGTCTGGGGTCGCCGCAGAACTGAGCGTGGCCACACTGACCAGTCCACAGAGGATCGCCCCGCACACATACGGTCCGGCAGCTCCCCACCCGTCGGCACATCCCACACCTCTCCGTTGCCCCACGCGATTCCGGAAATTCGTCATCACGTTACTGCTGATGCTCCAGCAACGGCTTGATTTCGATGGGGCGACCCAGAGACATGCTGCCGAATCGGGGGTTGTCCATGACCTTGTAGGCGCTCCGGGTACCGGTCGGTGCCGGAAGCGCCACATCTTCGATCACGTGTCCATCGGCAGGGATCGTCACCATTTTGGTGATGGCAGGACCGGACTGGGGATGCCACACCACCAACTGGTAGGTACCCGGCGGGATATTCTCCAGCCGATACCGGCCGGTTTCGGTCGTGACCGCGTAGTACGGATTGTTCACGGCCATGGCCCAACTTTCCATATAGGCGTGAAACCCGCACTGCATATAGAACGTCCGCCGCCCGCGATTGAGATAAATCGGTCCAACCAATGATTTGCCCCGATCATGATCGTGCGTCGCCATCAGGTCTCCGCGGCGATGCCCATGATTCATCTTCATCGGGGTGTTGAACAAGACCCGGTTACCGGCCTCGGACGAGGTCTCGTACCCCTGAATGTCATGCATCACAGGATCCATATTGAGAACTTCCACGGCATGGCCGTTGCGCACAATCGTGACGAACGGCTGAAATTGGCAATCACGCGCTTCAATCAGAGGCACGGACAGGTCGAAGGGCTTCCCGCTCTCTACCCCTTCCAGCATCACAATCGTATCCTTCAGCCCTCCCTCCGGCCCAACGACGAAATCCCGTAGCAGCCGCCACCCGTTTCCGTTGGAAATACGCCCGCAATATTGGGGATCCGGGAACGTGATGAGGTTGAACCCCTTCGGCTCGGGCACCGCACCTTGGAGCGAAATACGGCCTTCAATCGCTCCGCCCTGGACCACATCGACCACTTCGTACGCCGCACTCCACGTTGGCACGGCCAGCAGGCCGCCCATCACAATCCCACATACGAACCCGTTGATCCGATTCATTCGCCCGTCCCTCCTTCGCCCTCTCCCGTTCCCCCGTAGCGACGACCTGTGTTATCGACGCCCGGCCACCCCTCGTCACGATCCGCCACTCCCGCACCACTGTACTCAACTGGAACGGAAAAAAGAAGGGGGAGCCACATCGTGGCTCCCCCCCTTGAGGCACCCAACCCGCCCGACAATCGACGCTTACCGGGAGGCCACCGGCATCGCCTGAGGCTCTGCCGGCCGTTCGGCACTCTTTACCCCCACAGCCGCACCAGACAACGGAAGCAGCTTCCGGTCACCCGTTGGGTGAACCCGTAGCAAGCCCCACTGTCCCGACTGCGAATACGGCAGCCGTTGGTTGCTGTAGGTGAAGTCGCCCACCTGACGATACGGCCCACCGGCGGACGGAATGAAGGCGTCAAGCACTTCCGAACCGGAATACTCGACGACGCTGATCAAATCCGCGCCGCGCATGTAGGGCTCGATCGGCCACTCATGTTTTTCAACACTGAACATACCGTTCTGTTCGTTGGTCGCACCCAGGACATGGATGCGCACCGGATCGCCGGCATGCGCCTCGATGATCGGCGTGGCCGGATCTTCCGGCGCATCGGCCTTACAGGGCTGGAACACACGCCCGAGCGAACAGCCCTGCTCCACGCGGAACGGATACGGTTCCGACCGGTAGTTCACACCGGTCAAGCCCGCCACGTTCTGCACGTAGGGCATGAAGCTGGTCCCGATAATGTTGTCCTCATCCTGGAAGAACAAGGCCGCATCACGGTAGTTCGGCTTGAACTCATTGCCCGAGATGGTGCGATCCACGATCACATCCACCATCCAAGCATTCTTGTTCGCCACATCCGCCCCGGTCTTCGGATCCCGATACTTGGACCCCTTCGGGCCCACTACGATGGCGCCGAACAGGCCGTTGCGGGGGTTGGTCATCGGATTCCCGCCGTCCCAGACCAGCGACGTGATTTCGCCGTTGAACGGATCGGCGTAGTAGGTATACGTCCGACTCTCACCGGGGGCGATCGTCTGATCTGTCCCGTTGTTGCCGACGTTCCAGCCTTGCGAATCCTTCGGGTCGAAGGCCAACGACATGGCCGAGAAGCTGGCCCGGCTGGTCTTCATCCGATTCTTCAGATTGATCTTCACGCAATCCCCGACGTTGACGTGGAGCGTCAACGGCATCGGCTGTGCGTTCGCCACGGCGGCCACTTCATCCTCCAGGACGTAGATTTTCGCGTCCGGGTTGGTGATCTGGATCTTCCGCTCGAAGTCCACTTCGATGGCCTCTGGGGCCTTCGGGTTGAACTTCATGGACGGATAATCCATCGCGGCCACGTTGAACGACTTCACCGGCGCATCCGCCGGGCACACCGGCTTCGCAGCCGGAATGTCGTTGCGACCGGAGAATCCGGCCGGCAACCGCTTCAGATCCGGCACTTCCTTGTCCAACACACGAACGATCCCCCATCCACCTTCGGAGAGCTTGGACGCCCGCCCGTTGAAATGGATGTAGTCGCCCGCCTGCGCACGCGTCCCGCCCGCGGACGGCACGACCAGGTCGTACCGCTCGGCGATCCCCACGTGGATCGAATTCTTGCGATTCGCATCGCCCGCATAACGCTCCGACAGGAAAGTGTGCCCGGAGATCGTCCACACCATCGACTCGTTCATGAGCGTGTGCAGGAGACGGAATACCATGGTGTCTCCGACGTAAGCGCGCAAGAGCGGCGTATACGGATCGCCATGGATGGCGCTGTTGAAGACCTGATGCACATCCGGGTTGCTGGCCAACCGCTGCGCGATCGGACCGGCCCGGAAGTTCAGACCGCTGCCGGTCGTATGCGTCCCGCCGTTGATGAACGGCATGGGCGTCATATAGATCTTCTCCGGCATCATGAAGGAAACCGTCTTGCCGGCTTCCAGCGCCACTTCCACCGGCTGGCCCGGCGGGTTGCCCGCCGTCACGATATTGACCGTGTGCGGCACGGTATCGTGCAGCTGCACCATCAATTCGCGGAAGCTGCCGTTCACATTGTGTCCGACCGGTTCGATCGTATGGATGTCCGCGACCGGACCGCTCCACACCAACTTTCCACTCTTCGGATCGTGATAGGTCGATCCGAACGGCTCGGCAATGAAGGTCCCGAATCCGCCATGAGGCCAGGTCGTGGCTCCGAACGCGTGGTCGTGCCAAAACACAGTCCCCACGTCCGCGTCGACCCAGAACCGCTGCCGCACGAACTCCACCGTCACGATGTCATTCGCCGGATGGTCGTGCTTGAGTCCTTTGGTCAAGGTGAGGGTGTTCCCCTTGATCTCCTTGATGCGGGAAATCTCGTTCCCCTTCACATTGTCGGCCCCCACCATGATGAGAATGCCCACATGGTACTGGCCCGCATTCTTGACCGCGATGGTGGTCGCGCCTTTCTTGGCGGCAGCCGTCATCACCGTGTTCATCGGGGCCGGCAGGCCCTTCTTGTTCTTCTTCTCCAACATCGTGAACGGCCGCACCGACTGCTCGTAGGAGAAGCCGCTGATCACCCCGTCGGAGGCCTGATTGTCGAACTGCAGGAAATGCCAATGGGTGTTGATTTTCGACGACTGGAAGTTCGTATAGTCGTCGTCATCCCACTCACTGGTCAACGTCCAGTCCACGCAATCGTAAATGTTGCCGCGGACCACCAACGGATACTTGAGGTCGTCGTTCTTGCGAATCTCGGCCTCTTCTTCGTGCAACACGAAGATCAAGCCCGTCGGATCGATCACGGCCGGCTCCTTGCCCTGGGCCTTCGCCAGCTTGATCGGGAGCTTGATGAAGTGCACGTTATAGTGCTTGCGTCCCGCATTTTCCGGGCACAAGCTCCACACGCCGTTTTCGCCAGGCTTCGCCTGATCCACGCTCTCCTCGCCGTTGTCGTCCCGACGGATCGGCTCCAGCCAGGGCGCGCCCACGTGATTCGGGGAGAACATCACCCGGCGTCCGAAATGCGGCGTCAGGTGCGGCCACGCCACTCGGCCGGTCAGCGGCTCAAAGGTAATCGCGTGCCGCTTGCCGGGATGGGTAGACTTATACTTCGGATTGTCCACCGTGCTCTCGCGTTCGGACATGGCCTTGGTGCCCTGCCATTCCCAGTCGAGCACCGTGGCATCGTACGCGAGCGTCTGTCCCTTTTCGTCATCCTTGTGACCAGGCTTCCCGCGAGTCGGGAGCTGCATTTCCACCCAGTCCTTGATAGTGATGACGGCCGGATTGCCCTTCCAGTTGCTCTTGCCCTTTTCGATGATCTGGAAGGTCTTCCCGAACCAATCCACAGTCTTTCCGACCAACTGATCGGAGCTCACCGGGTGCTTGATGCGCCCGCGGCGATCCGGCAATTCACGCATGTCCGGCATGGTATCGTTGTGATGATCGCCATGCTGGAGCGTGTTGTAGACGCGCCAGTAGCCCCACATGCCCGCGACGTAATGGTGCGCCACGTGGCAGTGGAACAGGAAGTCGCCCGCCAACTGCTGGCAGAGCCCGGAACCGCACTCTGTCTCAAGGTCCAGCGCTTCCGACGGACCGATGACTTCCACGTCCACACGATCGGTCTTCGCCCGGATGACTGGATACTTCACCGGCCCGTTGACCGAGACGCTCCAGAGGTTCATGTCATCGATGGCGCGCGGGCTGCGCGGCCAGCGAATCGAGCCCCCGTGCGGATGGTGGGAGTGGAATACTTCGGACCCGCCATGGACCAAGCGGAACTTGGCCGGGTCTCCGAGATAGGAACGCGGAATCGTCGGCGAGGGGTCGCCGAACGTATATGAGCTGTACCCCATGGATTCGTCCTCGAATCCGAAGTACTCGTGCTGCACGTGCATGTTGTTGATGCCGAACGGCTCGCTGCGATAGTTGATCGCGCGGCCGCCCGGGCGATACGCGTCCGTCAACGGATCGCGCTGCGGGAGGAAGTCACCCTTCTTATTGACCGGACGGAAGGCCTCATCGCCCACTTCATGATAAAAAAGGACGAACTCCCGGAAGTCCGGGCCCGAGCCGTTGTCGATCATGACCTGCCAGCCGCTGGAAGCCGGCTCATCCTCGCCCTTCGTCGGATCCCCCAGCGCTTCCAAGTACTTGGACCCACGCGGCTCGACGACAAACGCCCCGAACAGACCCAACACCGTCAATTCCCGGTCGTTGCTGAAGCTATGAAATTGCTTCACGCCTTCCTGGGTGGAGGGATGGATGTACCATTCCGTCTCCACCGGCTTGTCCGGCTTGGCCACAGAATCCGGATTGGTTGTGGTCGCGGCCTTGCCGGTCGCGCTGATCACCGGATAGGACCCATGGATGTGCAAGCTGACCTCATCAACCCCTTCCAGCTTGTTCTCCAGCTTGATCCTGACGCAATCGCCCTGATTCGCCCGCATCACGAGGGGCTGAATCCATGTGGCCTGTACCCCCGGCAACACACCGCCAGGGTCATAGCCTTCCTTTTCACGGGCATCCCTGTTCTTCGTCTCCTCGGCCCGCACCTTATCGAGGTTCTCGGCCAGGACATACATGTAGCCGGGATAGAAATCGAGCCACTGATTCAGCGTGATTTCGATGTTGATGGCCTGCACGTTGTACTGGCGCACCGGCGCGGAGGCCGGGCACTTGCCGCCGCCGTCCATGACGGGTTCACGGCGAGCATCGGACATGAGCAACAGATCCTGACCACCGGCACCGTATTGGTGCATCATGGTCATGTTGTTGAATCCGCCGGTGCTCATCTGATGCGCCTGCGGATCCTTGCTCATGTGTTCCATAATGCGCTGATGCTGCGTCTCGACCATCGCGGCGCGATCGCCGCGACCGGAGATCGCATCCTCGACGACCGTCTGCCCCTTGAGCTTTTCCGCCCATTCAGGGCTCGCAGTCGCCATCGAGGCCTTGTGCGCCGAGGCCTGCCCTTGATGGGACACGTCCTCAGCAACGCCGACGATCGGGGATGCCAGAACGGCACCCAGCGCGAGTAGGCTGACCCAACCGCGTAGCGGCTGGGTCGGTTGAAGTGATGTAAGCATGGACCGGCCTCCTTGCTTTGGTGATGAGAAACGAAATGGAGTGAAACGAAGGGCTGATAGAAACGGACTTGAATGAACCACTGATGCCTGCTCGCTCTGCATGAAACTTTCGACGAGGCTCACGTACCATGCGCAAGGAACAGGGCTCCTCACGCGTTAGGAAAAAAACGAGACGCGAAAGATACTGGAGTGAACAAAAAGTGTCAACCCCTTTAGACACTACTGCGCACTTTCCTAGACACATCGCTACAAATTGACAGCATTGTAAGTTCAAGGGCCGATTGTGCAATAATGAGACGTTATGCTCCTGAAGCGACTGCTCGTCGGACTTCCGCTTAAGACGACGCAGGCGGCTCACGAACGCCTGTCCAAACGACTAGCCCTCGCGGTTTTTTCCTCCGATGCTCTGTCGTCCGTCGCCTATGCGACCGAGGAAATCCTCCTGGTCTTGGCCCCGGCCAGCCTTGCCTTTATCCATTTTTCAATCCCTGTCAGCCTGGCTATTGTCCTGCTGCTGACGATCCTGACCATCTCCTATATTCAGATCATCTTTGAATACCCGGAAGGGGGCGGCGCCTACATCGTCTCGAAAGACAACCTCGGCGAATGGCCGGGGCTGACCGCCGCGGCCGCGCTCATGATCGACTACGTCCTAACGGTCGCTGTCAGCGTGGCCGCAGGCATCGCGGCGATTACGTCGGCCGTGCCCAGCCTCTTCCAACACCGGGCCGCGTTAGGAGTCTTGGCAATCCTACTGGTGTTGGTCGTCAATTTACGCGGGGTGCGGGAATCCGGTCGTGTGTTCGCCGTTCCAACCTACGTGTTCATCGGCACGCTTTTCGCGCTGCTCGTCGCCGGTTTTTGGCAAATGGCCATAGGGCGACTGCAACCTTCCTCCGTGGGAACCGAAGCGGCCATGGAAAGTGGCCTGGAAACGGTCTCGATTTTCTTACTGTTGCGTGCCTTTTCGTCGGGATGCACGGCCCTGACGGGAGTCGAGGTGATCTCCAACGGCGTATCCGCGTTTCGCCAGCCAGAACCGCGCAATGCCGCCCTGACGATGGTGGGCATGGCCGCCATTCTCGGCAGCATGTTCATGGGCCTCAGCACCATGGCCTTTCACCTGGGTATCGTGCCCAAGGAAGACGAGACCGTCGTCTCCCAGATTGCGCGCGCCACCTTCGGAGAAGGGGCGCTGTACTATCTGGTGCAAGGCTCGACGATGCTGATCTTGGTTCTCGCGGCGAACAGCGCCTTCAACGGCTTCCCTCGCCTGGCTTCGATCCTTGCCCGCGACGGGTACATGCCGCACCAAATGTCGGGACTCGGGGATCGGCTCGTCTTTTCGAACGGCGCCATCATCCTCGGGGTCTTCTCCTGCGTCTTGATCGCCCTCTTCGGCGGCGACACCCATGCGCTCATCCCCCTCTATGCGGTCGGGGTGTTCTTGTCGTTTACCTTGTCCCAAGCCGGCATGGTCAAGCGTTGGCTCAAGAAGCGCGGCCCGCACTGGCAGGCTAAACTCGCCGTCAATGGTCTAGGCGCCGTAACCACCGCCGTGGCCACCAGCATCATTGCCACCACGAAGTTCATGCACGGCGCCTGGATCGTCATCGCACTCCTCCCGCTGCTGATCATGTGGTTTCGCGCGATCCATCTGCACTACAAGGCCGTCTCGGAGCAGGTCGCCCTCTCCCGCGACCATCGCCCGCCGCTCCCCCGCTCGAACATCATTATTATTCCCATCAGCGGCGTGAACCGGGCCGTCATTCGCGCCGTCGACTACGCCCGACAACGCGCCACCGACGTACGGGCCGTCCTCGTGGACATCGAGCCGCGCGATACCGCTCGTATCGAGATCCAATGGGCCCAATGGGGGTGCGGCGTGCCCCTCATCGTCCTCCCCTCCCCGTACCGGTCGATTCTGGAAACCCTGCTCGACTACGTCGAACAACTCTTGCAGAAGGATCAGGAGGGCTGGGTGACCGTCGTATTGCCGGAGATCTTGCCGGCTCGGTGGTGGCAAAATATTTTGCACAACCAGCGAGCACTGATGCTGAAGGCTGCCTTGCTGTTCAAGGAGCGCGTCATCCTGACAGACGTCCCCTTCCACCTCCATCGATAGACGAAGGACCCGACTCATGGCACCTGGCAGCAGATGGAGTCTTCAAGCCGGATGGGCCCTAGCCATCCTCTGGAGTCTTCCCGCCTCCTCGGGATGGGCGTTCAAGATCGCCGCCCCGACACCGGAGACTCCCCTCCAATCCGGCAAGACCGTCACGATCTCGGTGGATCTGGGCAAAGAGGAGGGCATTGTCAAAGTTCGCTACTACTGGTATCCAGAATACGGCGACGCCTTGATCGAACAGAGCGACCGCGAGGCTTTCCTCGCCCCCAGCCAATTGGAGCGGGCCAGTACCCAGCCCATCGTGGCCACACCTGCCTTGGTCGGTCTGTCGGATTCTGCCCCGCCGTTCGGCGGCCGATTGAAAGTCCCGACCGAGGCCGTGGGACGGATGCGCCTGCTCGCCATTGCTGATATTTCGCGAGGCCGGCTGGGCACCCATACCGTCTTCGACGAAGTGCTCGTCCTTGTGGAGCCTGCCGCCGAACTGACCGGCCTCGACTTTGAAACGGAGAAGCCGTTCAAGTTGGGACGGATCGGGCAAAACGCGAGCTATGCCGATATCGACGCGAAAGGAAAGTTGATGGAACTTCCGATCGTGGGCCTGTTCGCCGATGGCATTGCCCGCCCCATCCCGACCCCCTCTACCGGCACCGCGCTGACGTCGTCGAATGAAGCCGTCATCAAGATCGAACCGTTCGGCCTCCTGCGGCTGGCGGGAAGTGGCCGCACCATCCTCACCGCGACCAATCGCGGCAAATCGGCGACGCTCGAAGTCTTCACCGAATTGGACGAAGAGGAGAATGGCTTTCCCGTTGCACACGCGGGCGACGCCAAGACCGTGAAAGCCGGCCGGCGGGCGGAACTCAACGGACTCGGCAGCCGCGACCCGGAAGGCGAGGCCCTCAGCTATACCTGGAGTCAGATTCGGGGCAGCCACGTGGACCTGCTGGATCCCAACATGCCCCGCGCGTCCTTTTTGGCCCCCTTGGTCTCCGAGCCGCGCACCTACCGGTTCAAGCTGCGCGTGACGGACAAGAAAGGGGCGGACAGCTTGCCCGCCTTCGTCGACATCACCGTCGAGCCGTAGAAACCGGGTGCCAGGATCGCAACCGGGCGGAACGACCCGACACGATGCCCCCCGGCGGTTCGGCCCGTTCCAGACAGGCGCCTGTGCCATCGAGGGCGACCAAGTTCCGCCGCCCCACAAGACACGCGACAAAGGGCCTTTCATTCGGCATCCGAACATTCCCGTCTGGGACTGGCCCGAGTTAAATAGTGGAAAGGACCAGGCGTTTTCCTGTAGATAGAAGGTGCCAGGCCAGAACAGGATACCCAACACGCCGGACCGCTGACCCCTCACAAGGAGACCGTCCATGCCCACCGAGATTGGAAGCGCCGCCGGATCCGTTTCACTCTTCACCCTGACTAGCAATGACGTACGGGCTATTGCCGACACAGGCGACTATTTCGACATCCTCGATTCGCTCGACTTTCAGCTGACGCGGTCCAGTCTGGTGACCATCACGTACTCCTTGGAGGTCGAACTGCCGTCGCCCGCCGAAAACGCCATGCTTCTGAAGGCAGTTCACATCCTCTGCACGCTTGACCCAACCTCGGCCTCATTGCTCACCGGCGGGATCGAGTGTCCGCCCAGCCGCGGAGTTCCCTTCGGCAACAACCACGGTCATGATTCGCGGCGTTACCGTGGCACCACCTCCTTTACCTGGGTTGTGGCAAACGTGGCTGCGGGTGCACACAAGGTCGTCATGCGCGGCAAGTTCGACATGACGGCGGGAGGGCCCCCACCCAGTCCTCCGCCTTCGGCAATCAGCAATCCCAAGGTGCACAAGCGAACGCTGGTTGTGCAGGCAGTCCCACGCCGCCCGCGGCGCGTCCTGGCGCCCGCACGGCCCCACCGCGGGCGGCGTTAGCCCCTCCGGCTAGCACCCTGCGGACCATACGCCTCGCGGGCGAGTTGTAGGTGGCGATGATGCCGGGCGAGTTCCCGAGCATACGACGTCCCGACAAGAGACCGCGCAAACCGTCCGGTGCGCGCGGTCATGTGGCGCATCTCCCCCGCCAAACCCGCGACAAGATTCCGTCCAGCCTTCGGCAACCACCGCAGGGTGCGCCCCGCATACCGCAAGTCCTGGAGGGAGTACTCCACCGAGGCAATCTCTTCCAGACACCGTGCGTGCGCACGCGGCACGTCCCGCAGGGTCAGACCGGCCTGCCTCCACGCCCCTTTCGCGCGCGGGCGTGTCCCCCACTGAGCCAACCGTTCAAACAACAAGGCCCCCATCGTAAAGGTGAAGGTGGCGTGCAGGATGCCGCGCAACGGCCGCAAACTCCTTCGCCAAGGGGAATAGAAGATCTCCTGATTGTGATCGCCCCCATAGAGCACCTGGTCGCGCAAAAGGAGATTCAAGTGATGGTGGCTGTTCTCGTGAATGAGGTCGTCAATGAGATCCAGCGGCGTCCGGTCGAACATATTGATGAATGAAATCCCAGGCCGATCTCGATAGCTGAAACTCACCACTCCCTTCGCCTTCAAGGGAACGATCCTGGAGGTCAGGGAGCCCAACAGTCCATGTCCCTCCGGCCACGCCAGTGCCAGCGCCTCGACGGCTCGCTCGACGCGCCTGAGACTGTTCTCAGAGGAGAGGCGCACCGCCGCCGGCACCCGATGCCGGTCGTACACCAGCGTCGGCCCCAGCGTCAGCCCTCGAGTCCACTGGGCGTTGGGCCGGACCACATAGCGAGGCGGCTCCACTGACCACTGCCACGGGGAGGATGCGCCGCCCGACCATACGCACGAACTGACTCCCCCCGCCCGAATCCGGGTCTCCGACGGGGTCATCACGAAATCCACCGTTCCATCCTGCCGGGGACGCGCGGCGCGAAGCGCCGGCGGGAGAGATACGAACGCCCCGTCGACGCCGATCGCGATCGTGTCGGCCAACTCAACCCGCTCGTAGTTGGCGAGCAGCGAGCCGCGCACCACCCAGTAAGACCGACCCGTGCGCTGAAGCCACCGGTTCGGCGTCCCTGGGACAAGGAAGAGCGCCTCCTGGGTCAGCTCCCTCGCCAGTCGCGCACACAAAGCCGACAGGCGCCCCGCGAGTCGTGCGGGCTCCGCACGCCGATTCGGAAACAATTCGTCGAGGTAACTGTGCTCATACAGCTTGTCCTGGCATTCCGCCAGTAATTGCTCGGCAAACCCCGCGCGATCGCGTTCCCGGCGATACTGTCGCCAGACATCCTGGAAGTAGACGAGGTCGTTGAGGCTCTCGATCCAGCCGACCACTTTCCACTGATCGTAGTCCGCAAGATCGAGTGTGTCGGCAATCAGACGAAAACACCCGGCTGGCAACGCCGGACGATAAGGCAGCGGACCGCGATGAGCGCCGAGTTCCTCGCACAAACTGCGGAGCAACGTCCGCATTGAGAGACGAAACGCGCGAAGGAGGCGTTGAAGATGGTCGGGGTTCAGCAGCGAAACGGGCACGGCAATGAGGCTCTCTTCCGGAGGTCAGGCGTCAGAAAAGGCACTCTACCGTACCCGCCTTACACGGGCAACTCGCGGTACGCCAGGGAAGAGCCCTGCGCACGGTCGGACGACCATCCAACCAGATCCCGCGCGGTCTTCACACAGGGTGGAAGACCGCGCCCACCCGTGCGGTGATCAGGCAGCCAGCGGTGGATAGTCCTGCGCCTCCTCGTCGTCGTCCTCGACCCCGACCGGGACCGGCACCAGCTTCGGGACCAGCGCGGCACGCTCGGCCCGATGCTTTTCGATGAGCGGATCCACGATATTCCCGCAGGCCACACACCGCCACCCGTGAATCCACATCGGCCCCATCGTTTCCTTAATGTCCAACAGGTGATCGCGCACCATCATCCCCTGACAGCGTGAACACTTCATCGGGCACCTCCTCGACAGAGCCCCTGCACGATGCGAAGGGCTAGGACGCGGTATGATGCGGGCCGCCGTGGCCTCGCGTCCTCTTACTCCCTCGATTACGCAACCCCGGTGCCAGCGACCTTCCCCGGAAGTGGCAGGAAATTGAGGCCTTGCAGAAAACGAAAAACCCCTTACAATTAGACCGGTTGCGAGGTCATGGCGGGATGGGGAAAACCCGTGTGCTCACAAGCCCCCCAACTGGTTGGTATTGCTATTGGTTTTCCCCCTCGAAGGAGGGAGGCACATGTCGCTCTCTGCAGCGGAAATTGGCGCTGTCCTCGCCGAAATTCGTCCCCTGGTCCTCGGGGGCCGGATCCAGAAGATCTCCCAGCCGACGGATTGTGGCATCGTCCTTGAAATCCGATCACCCGGCCGAACCATCGCGCTTCTGCTCTCCGCAGACCCGGACACCGCTCGGGTCCACATCCTGACGGGTCGTCTCCCCAACCCCCCGCAACCACCCGTCTTCTGCCAACTCCTCCGCGCCCGTCTTACTGGGGCGATCGTCACGGAACTCCGGCAGATCGAGCACGATCGCGTGGTCGAACTGTCCCTGCAGGCCGGCGGCAGGGCCTATCTCCTGGTCGGTGAACTGATCGGGCGGGGCGCCAATCTCCTCCTGGCCGATGCGGAACGGACGATCCTCGCCACTGCGCGCCCAGCCCGCGAGCGCATACAGACCTCGCTGCCTCGACCGGCGGACCGCGCATCCCCGCCGACCACCGCCCCACCTCAGGAACGCCGACGGTTTCTCCCGGAAGCGGGCACGAACGTGCTCTTTCCGATTTCCCAGGCTATCGAGTCCACCTACGGCCTGCGCGAACAAGAGGCGATACGGGCCTCTGCCCGCACGCAACGCCAAGCGGGCCTGCGCCGCCAGGCCAAGAAACTGGCCCGCCGTGCCGAGGCGCTGGAGGCAGACCTAGTCAAGGCCCATCGCTATGCGGAATATGCGCGCTATGGCGAACTGCTCAAAGCCAACCTTGGACGGATGGGCAAGGGGCAGTCCGAGGTGGTGCTCGTGGATTACTTCGACGAGGCGCTCCCGCAGATCACCTTGCCGCTGGATGCGGCCAAGTCGCCGCGAGCCAACATGGAGGACTACTTCCAAAAGTACCGGAAGTTCCTGACCGCCCAGCGCGAGATCGCCCCGCGTCTGGCCGCCACCCGACGGGAGCTAGAGACCGTACAGACAGAGTTGCGCACCATCGAGACCGGAACCTGGACACCGCCGGCTGCCCCCCTGGCTTCCCCACCCCACCTGCGCCGACCAACAGGGAGCGCCCCCCAGAGCGACGTCCGGCGCGGCCCCTTCCGGCGGTTCCAATCCACCGATGGCTACCCGATCTACGTGGGCCGCAACGCCCACGAAAACGAAGAACTCACCCACCGGTTCGCCCACAGCGAAGACCTCTGGCTCCATGCTCGCGGTGTCCCCGGATCACATGTCGTCGTCCGCCTCCCCAAAGGGACGGACGTGCCGCCGGAAACGCTGCGGGACGCGGCCACGTTGGCCCTGCTGTACAGTGATCTCAAGAAGAGCGGGAAGGGCGACGTGATCTACACGCGAAAAAAGTGGGTGCGAAAGGCAAAAGGACAGGCAGCCGGAACGGTCCTCGTCACGCAGGAACAATCCGTCTATGTCTCCACGGACCGTGCCCGGTTGGAACGGATGAAAGCACGCGGGGAGGCGGGGGAACGTTAGAGCGCTTCGGCATGCGTGAGGGGCGGGGCGTCGAACGTGAGGATCCGCGTGCCTTCCAGACGGTCGAGCACCACAAACCCGTCTCCCTGCTCCAAAATCTTCGGCGAGCGCCGATTCGGCACGATCCGCCAGAAGAGCGGGACCTCAAGGGCCAACCCTGAGAGCGTCACCGGAGCCGTCACCGTCACCGAGCGGCGCGTACCCTCCGCAGCGACGTCCACCTGAACCTGGTTCCGGGCCGCCCACCACCCCCCGAACTGGCCCACGGACGCAAACCAGGCCCGATCCTTCATAGCGGCCACGAAGTCCTGCTCGAATCGCAACTTGTGGCCCAACATGTTGGGGTGGATCAGCACCACCACGCAGCCGCCGTAGTTCGAGATGGAGCGCGCGACGTCGATCGCTTGCGCCACGCGCGACCCCAGTTCCGGGAGTTCCTCGTCCTCAATGGTGACCGGAAACTCGAACACCTCTGACTCCGCCTCGACATCCCGACTGATCATCAGCTGATAGGGCAGATGGGTCAGCGAGTTGTTCGCTGTCGCCGACGAACTGTACCGGTACCCGGTGGCCGCCAGCGCCTGGGGCAGGGCTTTGGGATTCGACAGTTCTCCAGGCCGAAACGATACCACCTTCGCACCACCGGACAACTGCTCGACCAGGAACTTGCTGACCCGCAGTTCGCCAAGAATGGTTCCGTTCGCCGCGCTGGTCCGTGTCTTCACATAGGGGGTGTAGGCCGGGTACTGCTCCGCGCCCGTTCCCAGCGGGAAGCGGTCCAGCACCCGCGAATGCGCCACCGTATGACTCCCCAACTCCATCCCCAGTCTGTGGAGCTTCGCCATGTCGCGCACACCTTGCGCGTTGAAGAAGATCTCATCGTTGTAGTCACGCACATATTTGGTCTGAATGAAGTATGTACCCACGATACCCTGGCTGCGTTCGAACTCAGCGTAGGTGAGCGCATTCGCCATTGAGGTCTGCGCATCGATGTCGTGCGTCAGCATGATCGACAGGTCACGATGGTGCGGCACGGGGTGCAGGAAGACGGCCTCCGGTTCTCCGGATTGGTAGAGCGCCTTGACGAGTCGCAACCAGACGTCCAGCATGGGCTCGAATCGGTTGTCATAACTCCTGGCAATGGCTTCATCCCGAAGGTTGTGCCCTTTCAGCATCAGATAGCCGAGATCCACGCCGATCGCGTAGGCGCGTCCCACCCCGTACGAGCGCTGAATGATCGCGGCACTCCCGTCTTCAAAAACCGCCAAGGGCGGTTCTTTCGTGTTGAGGTAGGCCCACGTACCGGCCGAAGCGATCCCCTTGGCTCGATCCCCAAGCCGGATGAGGCGCTCCGCCGGATGCCGGAAGGCGCTCGTCAGTGGGAACCCGTCGGTAAAGTGGATTTCGTAGCGATCGGACCCGGACCGGATCTCTTGAAACCCAAACACCTCTTCCAACCCGCCGCCCAAAATGGCGCTCCCGATCAAGGTACCCCCGTTCCGCGGGTGAGCGGCCAACACCCTCAGCGCATCGGCTGACAGTACGCGGCCCGAAATGAGCGGATATACCAAGACTACCCGGTGCCGAAGCGCGTCCTGAACATCCTCCGTCACAGTAAAGGGAATGCCCAAGGACTTCAGACCGTGCGCTAATCCGAGCCAATTGGAGGCACGATCGGTGAGCAGCACAGCCAGACGCGATGGACCGCCACCATGGTAGCGGTCCACCGGCGTCGCCTCGGGTACGACGACCGTCGAAGGCTGGCGCGGCCCCGCCACGGCGGGAAAGCGGAACAGTTGATCCGGCGGGACGGCGAAGACGTCCGTTTGCAGCGGAACGGCCGGAGCAGGCGGGGGCGGAGAGGGCGCGACGGATTCCAGACCCGGGAGCGACGGCGCTGGCTCCGGACGCAACCAGAGCCCGCCCGCCAGGGCCACGCCCACCAGCATCAATCCCATGGCTGTCTGCCGCGCGCCCATCAAGCCCCTCACGGTCCGGCTACCAGTGCCAAATCAGATTGAACGTCAGCCCGCGCCGGACGTAGAGGAAGCCGCGATCCTCATAGTACCCGGAGACCTCGCCGGACAGGCGCGCCGCGATCGGGAAGATCGCCCCGGCTTGCCAGATGGTGCTCTTCACCCGCGTAAAATCCTGCACGGAGAATATGCGCTCGCCGGACGTGCCGTACCCGCCGGACACAAAGAACTGGAGCCGGTCTTGCGGGCGCCAGGTCAATTGGGAGGAGAGGGTGATCGAGCCCTGATTCGGCACATACGAGAGTTTTTCTGTCAGCCACAGATTCCAGGGCAGGAAGATCGTCAGCCCGGGAGTCAGGAGATCGATCCCCGCCGTCCTGAACTCCATCCGCTTGTAGCCAAACGACGCCTCCAAGAACCACAACGACGGGGACACCGCCCCGAGACCTTGAAAAACTTCGCTGCCCAAGGTCCAGGACGGGACGAACTTGGCGTCGATCGCCCCGGAGCCGGCCACGTATCCCCATGCGCCGCGCCAGAGCGGGCTATACAACTCCGCCGATACTGGTGTGTCCCGCAACCCAAACCGATTCAGCGGCTCCACTCGCCCCACCAGCGTCATATCGCCGATCGGTTTCGCCGCTTCGATCAAGACATCCCGTTCGTTCGGGAACTGGTTCGTATAGGTATAGTGGCTATATCCCAGCTTCAGGTAGTCGCGAAACGGAATGGCGATGCCGCCGGCCCCACGCCGCACCACGGCTCGGGCCGAGAGATGCAGTTCGGTCTTGACCGCCTGGATACGAGCCGGCAATTCCGGATCGTTCGTCTCGGCATACACCTCCTGGTACAACGTCAGCGCGTCGGCGTACTGCCCCGTCCAGTAGAGCACGTCGGCGAGGCCGTGCTCAGCCTCGATGTGCCCCGGCTGTTGCGCCAACACAGCCCGATACTCCGCAATGGCGGCGTCATACTGCTGCTGCCACGAGAGCTCACGGGCATGCACCACCTGGGCATCCAACGACACCCGCGTGCCCACCTGAAGACCGGCGTGGAGCGCCCGCTTGACCAGTGCCAACCGCTGTTCCACCTCGGGGTCCTGGGTCTCCCGATAGACGGTTTCATAGAGGGGCAAGGCCTCCTCCGCTCGATCGCTCCAACTCAGGACATCGGCCAACCCGCGCATGGCATCCACATGCTTGGGCTCGCGGCTAAGCACCTGCCGGTACAAACGGATCGCCTCCTCATACTCCTTGTTCCAAGCCAACTCCCGCGCCCGTGTCACTTGCGCGGCCAGCGCCGCGCGGTCCGCGGCCAGGCGTTCGGCTGTGACCGCCTCGATGCGCGCCGCGAGTTGGGCATCGTGCGTCCGACGATACACCTCCTCATAATACGGCAGCGCCTCCGCCGGACGATTCGACCAAGCCAAGGTGTCCGCCAACCCCTGCAGGGCCTCAACGGAATCCGGCGCCTCACCCAGCACCGCGCGATAGAGCCCCTCGGATTCGTCCCACTGTTTCTGCCAAGAGAGCACCCGCGCCAAGCTGATCCGCGTATCGATATCGGCGGGAGCGCGCGTCAGAATGTCTCGATACAAGGCCACGGCCTCCTCGAATTGGCCCTGCCACGAACGGACACGCGCCAGGCGGCCGCGAATCTCATCGTCGTCGGGCCGGCGGTCCAACGCCGCGCGATATCGGACCGCGGCGTCGTCAAACCGTTTCGCCGCCTCCAACTGCGTCGCCTGTTCCAGCAGCTCCACCACACCCGTCCCCTCGGGACTGGGCCCGGCCGGCCAGGCCGGTCGCGCCGCGGCGAGGCAGAGGCTGCCGATCAGAATCAATCCAACCAGCGGGGCACGCCCCCGCCAGACCAGCTGCTCGTTCCACGAACGCAGGTTCACGATGGACTACTCCCTTTGTAAGGCAGCGCCGGGCTGGAGGAGGCGAAAACCGGTGAGATCATGAATCAGCAATCCGGCGAAACTGCGGTTCGACACCCGGCCCAACAGCGTGGCCACCACCTGCCGCACAGCCGCCTGAGACTGGCCGCTATAGCTCAGCCGCTCCGAACGCACCGTGTACCGCCGCACCACCCGAAACCATTCACCCCGCTCCCCCGACGGAGGTGGCGCCAGGATCAGCCGCCGGGCCGCACGCTCGACGTACGCCGTCGCCAGCCCACGCGCCGCCACCCGCTGTAGCTGCAGATGGTGCTCCTCCGGAAGCGCGCGCGTTTCGACCGCCAACCACACCGGCGTGCCGGCCAGGTCACCATAGCGCAACGTATCGTCGGCAATGGCCTGTAACTCGTCCGGATCCGTGCGATAACTCATCACCGCGACTTCATCGACCACATCCATGACGGCGAAGGCCACGGGACGCCGGTCGACCCTCACGGTGGCAAACCAGAACGGCATCACGATCGACAGGCGAGTCCGGGGATCGACCATGGCCTTGATGGCACGGACCACCGCCAGGTACTGCTGATAGCCATCGGCCTGTTCGGCGAAATCCTTGAGCAGATAGGGTTCGAGATCCAGTTGGATCCCGCGCGGTGGCGACGCGCCCGTGAATGCGGCGAGCCGGCGCAGGGTGGCCACCAGCGGGGCCGGGTGACGCACGAACTCGGGCGCCCCATCCAAGGCATAGGCATCGAGGCCGGCGGCCTGAACCCGCGCCAGCAGGTCCGCGTAGCGCTCCCACTCGGAGTCGGGATCGCCGGAGGCGGGCATTTGAATCAGCAAACGCCGACACCCTTGAGCCAGACAGGCGGAAATGATCCCCTCGGGGTTCCGAGCCGCCTCCGCAAACTCCCACACCCAGAACCCCACCCCCAGACTCGCCCGCTCATGCAGCCCCCCCACGAGATCGATCGCGTCGAGCGTCGCGGGCTCCCCCGTCAACGTCAGACCAAGCGTCATCGCCACAATGTCACGGACATCCACCTCGCGCGCGAAGGGCGCAAGCGGGATCTCAACGGAGGGAGGGCCCGGCACTGACTGGGCCGGCAGTTCGACGGTCGTTTGGCGTCCATGCCGATCCGTCAGCGTCAGCGCCTGCGCCGAAAACCCCGCGCCCCTCAGCTGCAGCGCCGACCCGGACAGCACATCCAGCGCCATGTTGCCGCGGGCCATGGCCAGGCCCAGTCGACAGGGTCCGCGCCCAGTGGCCCGCAGTCGAATGTGCGGCCCTTCGCCATCGGCGGTTCGCTCTGCCGCGCAGGCGCCCTCGGCCCCCACCTCCGACCCCGCCGCCAACAAGTTCTCGCGCGCGCGCTCGGTGGACAGACGCACCCGTTTCCGCTCCGGCTCCGGGACGGGAACGGCCCGATGCACCGTGACTTGTGTCGGCTGGCCCTCGGTCGAAATCAGCTCGATCAGCTCGATATGGTCCGGCAGAACCTCGGGAAGCGACACCGCCTCCTGTGCCCCGGCGATGGCGCCTCCCGTCCAGGCAGCCCCGCCGACGACCAGGCACCAGACCATGCCGAGACCCGAGACGCGCCATCGCCACAGCGGGCCGCACGATGGCGGGCCGACCACGAGGGGGATGTCCGCTGAGTGGCACCCCCTCATTTCGCCACCGCCGCGGCGGGCTTCTTGAACCCAGCACGCTCCATCGTGCCCCACTCGGTCTTCCCGGCAAAAAACTTGTAGAGCCCTCGCAGGCGCCAATACACCGTCAGTTGGCGATAGCCGAAATTCTCCGCCAAACACCACCCGATCAGCACCAGCCGATCGACCAGCGTGTCGATGCGGCGAAAGCTGAACTCCTCGATCACCAACGTCCAAAGGGACAGCAACGTGCCATATCCATACGCCACCAAGAAGAACAGGAGGGCATACGAGCGATTTCCGGCCCCCAACGCCACCAGGAGAATCGTGGTCGCCACCCCCACGGTTTCCACCACGGGCGCCAGCAGTTCCACCAGCACGAAATACGGAAAGGCCACCAACCCCATCGCGCCGTATCGCGGGTTCAGAAACAGCGTGCGATGCCGCCAGAGCACATCCGCCAATCCCCGGTGCCATCGGTCACGTTGGCGCCCCAAGATGCGGCACGATTCGGGCACTTCCGTCCACGCCACCGGGTCCGGGATGAAGACGACCCGTTGCGGGTGGTTCCGTTCATAGCTCTGCCGCCGCAATCGCACGACCAATTCCATGTCCTCGCCGACCGTATCGTGTTGATAGCCCCCCGACTCAATGACCGCTTCACGACGGAACAAACCGAACGCGCCGGAGATGATGAGGTTCCCGCCGATCCGGTTCCACCCCAGCCGTCCGAACAAGAAGGCCCGGAGGTATTCGGCCACCTGCACGCCGGGCAACAGGCGCAGGGGGATATGCAACCTGGTCACGCGACCGCCCTGGACGGAGCAACTGTTCACGGGGCGAATCGTGGCCCCGGCCGCGATGATATCATCGGACTCCAGAAACGGACGCACCATCCGTTGGAGGGCATCGGCTTCGATCAGGGTATCCGCGTCGATCGAGCACACCAGTTCTTCCTGTGCGATGTTCAACCCCACGTTCAACGCATCGGCCTTGCCGCCGTTTTCCTTGTCCACCACGATCAAATTCGGATGAATCCGCGAGCGATAGAGAGCCAGAACCGGTTTCGTCTTGAGGCGGCGGCGAAAGATCGGATGCACGTTGACCAAATCGAACTGGTCTTGGAGTACCGCCAAGGTATTGTCCTTGGAGCCGTCGTTGACGACCACCACTTCCAATCGAGGATACTGCAGCCCGAGCAGCGCCCGGACGCTTTCCGCGATCGTCTTGCCCTCGTTGAAGGCCGGTGCGATCAGACTGATCCGCGGCACCATCGCGGACTGCAACAGCCGGCGCCGGTTCTCTCCCCGCTCCTTCAGCACATGCGGGCGCAAGTCGATCACCGCGCTGACCAACAGGACGGCGTAAAAGGAGGTCACGAGAAAGAAGTAGCCGAGAATGGCCCACTCCACGAGAACCAGGGTCGGAACCAGCACGTCGGCCAGGGAGTCGGTCATGCGGCCCTCGATGACGGATGATGGTGTCCGACGGGGAGATCCAGCACGTGCCGCGCCATGTCCACGGCGTACCGATCCGTTCCTTTCAACGCCCGCCGGAGAAACAAGTGCCCCGGAGCCCCCAACGCGCGCAGGGACAGCGCCGCGGCATGGCGCACGGTCCACTCCTGATCGTTCAACAGCCGGGCCACCCGCGGCGCCACCGGCCAATGGCCCAGGCCGCCGATCGCGGCGACAGCGGCCTCGCGGACGACCGGCACCGAGTCCTCAAGCCGCGCCAGGAGCAAGTCGATTTGCCCGACCCCGCCCACGGTGCCCAACACCTTGGCGGCAAACGCCCGGGTCAGGGCGCGCTCGGCCACGATCATGGTGCGTGCCACATGGACAAAATGCTCATCACCCATGGTCGAGATGACCGACATCGCCAGGTCCACTTGGGGGCCTTTTTCGTTGGTCACGAAATGGACCAGCGGGTCGATCACGACGGTCCCCATGCGGTGCAGCGCGTCCATTGCGGCAAACTGACAGAACCGGTCGGGGTCTCCCAGCATGCGCAGAAGCGCCTCGATGGAGGCGGGCGTGGGATGACTGGCCGCCCAGTACGCCACCTGCGAGCGCACGACCGGCGACCGATCCTGAAAGAGCGCCGGTACCACCTCGCTCTTTTCGACCAAGACCGTCAGGGTCCGCACCCCGCGTACGCGGCGCGACCACCACCAGCTCCGGCACATCTGTTCGGCCGCGCGGGCAAGCCCCAATTGCTCGCTCAGCCGCCCGACGATCGCCGCCCCCTCGCCGCTCACGTTCGTACCCCATTCGCTGATCAGCGCCAGTTGCCGATGCAACGGCAGCTGGCGAAAGAGCGTCACATCCTCGGGGGTCAGCCCGCCGCCGCCCACAGCGCGGGTGAGCACGGCACGGCCCGCGGACATGCGCGAGGCGTAGCGGTGCTCCTCCCACCGGAGCCAAATCGCGTGACCGAACAACAGGCCGAGCCCCAACAGGAGGTAGGCCAGCTCGAACCCGGCGGCGATCCACAGCGTCTGATCCGATAACCCCGTCATCGATCCTATTCCCTACAAGGCCCGCCAAATCCGCTGGACCAACACCCGAAGACTGAAGGGTTTGGTCACGTAGTCGAACGCCCCGTTCTCGAAACCCGCCACCACTTCATCCTCGTTGGCCCGGTTGGTCAGGATGATCGCCTTCGTGCGGCCCAAGACCTGATCGTCCCCCAATCGACGGAGCACGGCCATGCCGTCCAAGCCGGGCAGGTCGACTTCCAACACAATGACCTTCGTCCGAATGAGGGGCGCGGCCCCTCCAAGTTTTTGGACGGCAGTTTCCCCGTCCCGAATCCAGATGGGACGAACGCCCTGGGTCATGAGGGCGCGATGCAAGAGGCTGGCGACACTTTCGTCCTCCTCCACGATGGCCACGTCATAGGTCATCGCCTCCTCATCCTGGTCGGCATCCCGGGCAGCCGCCAGAACCTGCCCGCCCCCCATCTCCTTGATTTGAGCCATCAATTGCCCTGCGGCGTCATACAGCCACTGAACGTCGGTGCCCTCGAGCAGATACTGCACCACGGCCGCGCTGAATCGAGGCGTGAAATCCTTGTCGACGATCTCCGGGAAGGACTCCTGGGCCAAGGAGTCGAGGACCGTCTGCATGCGCATGAGCGCATCCTGTTTTCGGGCGTTGTACATCGCCACCACGAATTCATCCCCCCCCAGGCGGGCCACGGCATCTTCCGCCCGCAGGGTGCGCAGCAGAATTTGGCCGAGCCGCCGGAGCACGGCATCTCCGGCGCTGATGCCGTACCGATGATTCACATGGCGGAGCCCGTCGACATCGAGGACGATCAGCGTCAGCGGCAGGTGGCTCCGCGAGGACATCCGCATGAGCCGGCGAAGGTGCTGGTCCGAGGTGGCACGGGACGCGACGCCCGTCAAGCCGTCGGTGCCGGTCTGCTGCCGCTGCAAATAGAACCGCTCCAATCGATTCGAGATCCGCGCCACCAATTCCGGCCCCACGACCGGCTTGGCCACGAAGTCGTCCGCCCCGGCGGCGAACACGCGTTCGATCGACGTCGGATCGTTCTGGCCCGCCAGCATGACCACCGGAATCAAGCGCCAAAAGGGGTCCTCGCGCACGCCCCGACACAGTTCGAGCCCGCTGACCGGCTTCATCTCCGCCGCCAGCACCACCATGTCCGGGACGCCTTGATTGAACACATCCCAGAACCGGTCCGAATCCCCGAGCGTCGTGACATCCAAGCCCCGCGCGTCGAGGACACTGCCGACGATGCCCAGCACCGTGGGGTCGTTGTCCACCGCCAACACCTTGGGCGACGACGCCCGTACCAACGCCAAGACCCCGGCCACCGCCTCCGCCAACTCGGGCGCCGGAGTGTCGATCGGCGCAATCATGCGAGCACCGCGGCGAGCGACTTCCAGACGATAGGCCCCCGCGTCATGATGCAGCAGGACGATGACGGGAATAGGCGGGACATGGTTCGCAAATTCGTCCAACAAGAGGAACGCGCGTTCGACACTCCCCCCGGCGTGGAGATCGAGAATGGCGGCCGTCGGGGTGCCGCTGACGAGCAGATCGCCGGCCGCCATGGGGAACTCGGCCCAGACCGACTGAAACTCCTTGCCTCCCGGACTTTGACTCAGCCGGGTCGGCAACCCTCGGTCCCGGCTGATGACCAACACGACCGGCCCTTCCGCCTCCCGCCCCTGGGGCAGAGCCACCGGCTTCACCGCCTGGTCGATTTCCGAGGCGAGTTGCACGATCAATTCGCAGACGTGCAACAACTGGGGCGGGAACAGAACTCGGTTGGTGTCGAGTATCTGGACAATCTCGCGGGCGACCCGCGCGCCCTCGAACAGCCCACGAGCGGTGAAGGATTGTTCCAACGAACGGGCACCCAGAAACGCATCGTTGACGACGGCTTCGGGAGGCTTCCCCTCGATCAGCGATGTCGCGGCCAATTCCAGCGTATCGAGGTGTTCGGCCGCGTGAACCTTGAAACGCTCCCAGGGGGTGGTGGGCGTGCCTTGATTCACCCCGTCCCCCACCGCGGCCAAGGCCGTCTCGGCAAACGCCGTATCGGACGTTCCCGACGGGCGCGGCCGCGATCCACTCTCGTCTGAAGACACACTCATGCGGCGAACATCCTTGTTCTCTCGCCGAAGGAACGCAGGGCGGACGCGCGCAACACTGCCCCCCGCGACACACCTGTCCCAGGCGCAGTCCCGCGGACTACAGCTCGATTCTAGTCACATCTGGGAATTGTGAAAGGAATTTGAAGATTTCCGTAGCACCCCACCACACGACCCGGCCGCCACGGTTGCACGATCTTGCAGCGGAAAGAGGGGCTTTGCTAAAGTGCCCATATATGGGCACATCCGCCACCCAAGTCGACATTCTCCGCATCCTTGGCGTGTTGGTGCAATGCCGTGGCCTGCAGAACTTCGCGCGGGCACTGGATGAGGAACTCCGCAAGGTGCTGCCCTGTCATCTGGGCGCCCTCTATCTCTATAGCGAAACCGCCCAGGCGTTCGCGCCCGTGTCAGGGCCGCTGCGAGACCCCGCCTCCCCCGGCTATGTGATCGGCCAGCTCCCCGCGGCTGGGACCTTGAAAGAAGCCGCGGTGCGCCGCATGGAGGCCCAGCTCGAAAACGACGTGGCCGGCTCCTCCTGGGCGGAAGCCGTCGTGTTGCCGCACAGCCCCTATCGCAATGCGTCGGTCATCGCGGCACCCGTGAGCCTGCCGGCCGACGAGTCCCCCGGACAGCGACGGGCCATCGCCGTGATGGGCGCCATCGCCCTCGACCAAAGCCCGGCCTTTACCGAAGCGCACCGGGGCTGGATGGACCACCTCGGGGCGCAACTCGGACCAGTCCTCCAAAGCGTCCTCGCCGCGGAAGAGCGCGACGCTCTCATGACCATCAACAGCCGCGTCGTCGTCGGCTCGATGACCATCGCGGAGTTGATGCCGGTCGTCCAAGCCGTGCTCCGCCAGGTGATCCAACAGGACAGCACCGGCCTCATCCGCTTCGTGCAGGCCGCCGAAGGCCCCTGGTTCGACATCGTGTATCGGGACGGGGTCCTCATCGACCTCGAACACCTGCGCCGCTTTCCCTTCGATCGCATGGCCCCGGCCGAACTGCTCGCGACCGGGAAACCGTTGCTGATCACCGGCTACGACCATGAACGCTTCGTGGAACGCGACTACATCGCCTCCGTCGGCATCCTCTCCGCCATGCTGTGCCCCCTGATCGTGCGCGGAAGCCCCTATGGGTTCCTGGCCCTCGGCAGCAAGCGGCGCAACGCCTTTTCCGAACGCGACCTCTCCTTCGCCGAACAAATCGGGTTTCACGTCTCGCAGGCCATCGCCAATCTCACGGCCTATGACGAAATTCGCGTGCTGAAGGAACAGCTTGAACAGGAAAACGTCTATCTGCGGGACGAACGGAAGGCCTCCGTCGACTTCAACACCCTCGTCGGCGAAAGCCCCGCTTTACAGAAAACCCTGAAGGCGATCGAGCACGTCGCGCCGACCGATAGCACCGTGTTGATTTTGGGGGAAACCGGAACCGGGAAGGAACTCGTGGCCCAGGCCGTTCACCAGCTCTCGGCGCGCAAGGACCGGCCGCTCATCGTCGTGAACTGCGCCGCCCTGCCCCCGACCCTGATCGAGTCGGAGCTGTTCGGCCACGAAAAGGGCGCCTTCACCGACGCCACGGCGCGCAAGCTGGGGCGGTTCGAACTCGCGCATACCGGCACGATCTTTCTGGACGAGATCGGCGAACTCCCCGTCGAACTGCAGGCCAAACTGCTGCGAGTACTGGAAACCCAGGAAATTCAGCGGGTCGGCGGCACCGCCACCATTACCCTGGATGTGCGCATCGTGGCCGCCACCAACGTCAATCTGGAACAAGCGGTCGCCGGCGGCCGCTTCCGGTCCGATCTGTATTACCGGCTCAACGTCTTTCCCCTCCGCCTCCCGCCCCTGCGGGAGCGCCGGGAAGACATCTCGATCCTCGTCCGGCACTTCGTCAAGAAGTACGCGCAGCGGCACCGGATACCCATCACCCGCATTCCCGCCGGCACCCTCAAGGCCCTGGCCGCCTACGACTGGCCGGGCAACATCCGCGAACTCGAGCATGTGATCGAGCGCGCGATCATCATTAGCCAGGGGCCGGTGCTGCACCTCGACGGCGTGGCCTCCACCGAACCGGCCACACAGGGCACCGCTCCAGCCCCCCGGACCCTGGCCGAGGCCGAGCGTACCCATATCCTGGACGCCCTCACCCACACCAACTGGGTCCTGGCCGGCCCCTCCGGAGCCGCAACCCGCCTGGGCATGAAACGCTCCACCCTGCAACACCGGATGAAGAAACTCGGCATCCGACGCACAGCCAGCTGATTGCACACCGGCGTGACGCCGCCCAGCCACGGAATCGCCGCACTCCCCCGCAGCCAGCGGCGAGCGGCCGAGTGGTGCCACTCCTGGTCCGCTCGCTGGGCTCCGCCTGACCTGCTATGATGGGAACCGACATGCACCCCTTCAGAACGCTTCGGTCCCTCATGATCCTCGGCGGCTTACTCGTGTGCGGTGCCGGCTGCTCGCCCCCGGCCCTGAGCAGTCGCATGGTGCAGGATTCATCCGCCTGGTTCGTCCGGCTTGATTCCTACCAGGAGGCGGCGCAGGCCTCGGCGCCATACGACCACCCGGCCGCGTGGTCCGCGGAGGACACCGCGGCCGTGCTCGGACGGTTACTCCTCGAGGATCAGGGCGGGCTAATGGACAAGCCCAAGCCGCCGCGACCGGTGTTTTCCCCGGAGGAAATTCGCGCACTCACCCCGGCATTGCAGCAGGCCCTTCAATCGGCCGGCCCCCGCGAGTGGATTGCGTTCTATCTCTCGCAGCCGGACGGATCCGCCACCGCCGTGACCAGTGGCGGCCTGTTCCTGGCCGATTCGCAGCTCCACGTCGTACTCGCCAATCATCACCGCTCGCTTGCGCCCACATCTCCGGATCTGGCCGCCGTCCGCGCCAATCCGTTTCATGCACTACGGGGGACCCGTGGCCGGTTGACGTTCGAGTCCTCCCGCTTTGTCGTGGACACCCAGCCGAATTGGTCGGGGGGACACACCGCCTCGGCCAGCGAGCTGATTCTCGATCATCGGGCCTGGCTCTCGCTCCTCAGATCAGCCGGGGGGGCTGCTCCCGTCAGCCACCCGTCAGTCACCTCCCCCCCACCCAACCAAGTGGCGGCCGCTCCCACGGAGCCGATCGCTGTGACGCAGGAGGCGGATCAGGCCACGACCATCCGCCGGTTGCAGGAAGAAGTCGAACGACTGAAACATCGCGTCGAAGAGCAGGAGAGTGAACTCGCCCGCCTCAGGCGCAACGCCGAACGGCCCTCTCCCGCCAAGACCACCCCATAGCTCCCACCCAGTCCGGCCATCGGCGGGCCGGTTGGTGCCGGTGACGCCCACCACCTGGTTGCGGACATTCCAGGTGTACGTGGCCGTTCCCACGGCGTCGGTCGCCGTCATGAGGTTCCCATTCAGGTCATACGCGAGTGTCGTCCCCCCGAAGGCCGTCAGCTGATTGTCGGCATTGGCGGTGGCCCCGGTCAGCGCCGGCGGCACGCCGCTGCGCACACACGTCCCGACCGTTTGGGCTGCTAAAGAACGACTCCCGACCCCATTAGTCCTGATCTGCTCAAGCACATGAGTTCACCACGATCAGGAAAGAGAGCGAAAATGTTTTGCGTGTGAGTTTCATCATTGGGGAGCCTGACCTGCCCCCATTGTTTCAGACCTTAGGGGCTTTCACGTCGAGCGCGAATCAACTCCTGGACGGCAAATCCCATCCGCTGGGCCTGCTGGACCAACGCCTCGTATATGGGCTCCTCCAGCCGCGGCGTCCGCGCCATAATCCACAGATATTTCCGATCGGGGGTCCCGACCATGGCCGTTCGGTAGTCGGCATCGAGCGCCACAATCCAGTAGTTGCCCTCGCCGGAGGCCCCGACCAACCGGCTGGCCCAATGGTCTAAGACCAGTGACCACCGCGCATGGGTAACCGGGTCGACGACCGTCGCCGTGCCGTCGGCCCGCACCACGGCACCCGACTCGGTGAGGCATTCGTTGCGGATTCGGAGACGGCCGTCCTCCTGAAGCGTATGGATCGCTTTTGCGTCCACGCAGTGGCGTTGAAACCACATCGGTAGGCGCGCGATCTCATACCAGGTCCCGGCATAGCGCCGGAGATCGACCGAGGGCACCGTCGTCAGCGGCTGCTTGGGTTCGAGGCCCGCACACCCGCCGACCATCAGACCGGCGAGTGCGAGCACGACAAGCGGGTTGCGCATGGCTTGCAGAGGGCTCCTACGTCGCGCTCATCCGAGCACACACCAGACTACGGGGGCCCCCACCACCAAGTCAAACCGTGACCATTCCAGATTCGCCGGCCACGCGAGGTCCGGGGCGACACGGAGGAATGGCCTGCCCAGATGACACGCATCCCTTCCGCCGCATGATGTACTCGAGTCCGCGGGGTATAGACCGTGCTTGCCGCTCTCAGGCTGGCACCGGACTTCTATGCCCCTCACGGCCGCTTCCGGCGATCCGCTCCAATCCCCACACCGCAGCCCCCTTCTGGAGTTCCCGGTGCGAAGCCAACTGGTGCGGCCTGCTTGCCTCAGGAGACTCAGGCCCTCGGGGGCCCGAGCGTGGCCCCCCTTCCCCTCCGCTTCGTCCCTGACTACAATGGAACCGATCCATGGTCCCCCAGGAGTCCCCATGATGTGGCGCGGTCTTTCTCTCGCGCTCGTGTTCCTCGGGCTCGGCCTGGTGTGTCATGCCACGGCGGCCGACGTCACGGTCTCGCCGAACGTCGCCAACGGTCAGAAGCTCTTTCACCGACACTGCACCGGCTGCCACGGCCCCACCGGCAAGGGTGACGGGTACGCGCTCTTGGGGCCCACACCCGCCGACCTCACCGCTCCAGCCATGGCCGGCACGTCGGATGCGGACCTCTTGGCCACCCTTCATCGGGGACGCCCCAACATGCCGCCGTGGAACAAGCGGCTGTCCGAACAGCAACGCCGAGACGTGATCGCCTACGTGCGAACGCTGGCCCAGTAGCCCACAGGGAGAGTGTTGCTCCTCACAAGATCTGCCCATATACGGGCACTCCCGCGCTGAACTGCCGACCGGCGGGCGGACGGAGTCTTCGCGGCTGGCTCGATTTCCTCCTGCGCAACCGCCCATTGGTCTGAAAATTTGCGCTATTCGCTCCTGCCTGGGGAGGCCCGTCCGCCATGGCATTGTCTCTGCACTCCTCCAAGGTCATGAGCCGCCCGCTTCCCGCTTCCGCCGAAGACATTCGCCAGACCGTCGCGGGCCATTTGTCGGAACGCCACGCTCAACTGGCGCCCTCCGGCCGCCAGACGAAGGATGGGCGACTCTTCACCTGGTGCGGTGAGGTCTTGGACTTTCTGGTCGAGGGTCTGACCGAGCGGCTGGCGGCACGCGGCCTCACCTGTACGCCCCCCTATCCGGGGCCGTTCCGCCTGATGGACGAAGACCAATACCCGGACGGCCGCCACGTGCGCCGATTCTGGACGGTGGTGCGGGCCGGCGGCTGCCCGATCGCGCGGCTCTGCACCCGATTTATCCACCGGCACGACGAGGTGCGCCTGCCGGAGGCCCCCTTGGTCGAAGTGCACGCGCTGGATGAAGACGAGACGGCGGAGGCGCCATGAACTACGTCGCGCTCAAAATGCTCTTCGGCGACCGGGCGAAATACCTGATGCTGCTGTGCGGCCTCACGTTCGCGGTGATGTTGATCGTGCAGCAGGGATCGATCTTCTGGGGGCTCATGATCTGGTCGCAGTCCAGCATCACCAACGTCAACGTCCCGATCTGGGTGACCGACCCGGGCATCGCCCAGGTCGACGAAGTGAAGCCGATTGCCGAGACGGCCGTCGACCGTGTCCGCAGCGTGCCGGGTGTGGAGTGGGCGGTGCCCCTGTACAAGGGCCTGCTCCGCGCGCGGCTTCGGAGCGGTGAATACCACCAGATCACGCTCACCGGGCTGGAATCGGCCACGTTGATCGGCCGGCCGGCAGAGGTGCTGGACGGCTGCTTCGAAGATATTCGGCAGCCGGACGCCGTCGTGGTGGATCAATGGACGGTGGAACGGATGGGCGGCCCGTCGGTCGTGTCGGTCGGCACGGTGTTCGAACTGAACGACAAACTCGCCCGCGTCGTGGCGATTGCGAAGACGCAGAAGAGTTTTACGAACATTCCGGTAGTCTACACCACCTACGAACGGGCCTTGCGGTATGTCCCGCGCGAGCGGCGGACGCTGTCGTACGTGCTCGCGAAGCCGAAGGACGGCGTCCCGGTGGAGGACGTGACGGCCCGCATTCGGGCGGACACCGGGTTGGGCGCCTTCACCGGGGACGCGTTCGGCTGGAAGACGATCCGGTGGGTGCTCAAGAACACGGGCATCGGCATCAACTTCGGCACGACGATTCTGCTGGGGTTCATCGTGGGCATGGCCATCGCCGGGCAGACCTTTTATTTGTTCACCGTGGAGAACCTGCGCCAGTTCGGCGCGCTCAAGGCAATGGGCACGTCGACCGCGACCTTGGCCCGCATGATCCTCCTGCAAGCCTTCACGGTGGGCCTCACCGGCTACGGCGTGGGCGTGGGCCTGGCGACCCTGTTCGGGTTTCTGGCGGCGCGCAACGGCGGCTTGCCGTTTTCCCAAACGTGGCAATTGCTCGTGCTGGTGCTGGCGGCCCTGCTCACCATCTGCACGGCCTCCGCGCTGATCAGTATCATCAAGTTGGCCAAACTCGAACCGGGGATTGTCTTTCGATGAACACCACCCCACCGATCTCACCTCCACGGCCGGCCGCCGCGCCGGACCAGCCGGCGGCCGTTCGCGCCCGGGGGATCGTCAAGTCCTTCGGCAGCGGAGACACGAAGATCATCGTGCTCAAGGAAATCGACCTCGACGTGTATCTGGGCGAGATGCTCCTTCTGGTGGGCGAATCGGGCGGAGGCAAAACCACGCTGCTCTCCGCGATCGCGGGCATCCTGGACATCGACCACGGCCATATCGACGTGCTCGGCATTCCCTTGAGCGATCTGCCGCCCGGGCGGCGCACCCGCTTTCGGGGCCAAACCATGGGGTTCATCTACCAGCAATTCAACCTCTTGCCTGCGCTGACGGCGGCGGAAAACGTGGCGGTGCCCCTGCTCATCCAGGGCCTCAGCCGCGCCGCCGCGTTACCGCGCGCGCGGGCCATGCTGGAGCGCGTGGGCTTGGGCGACCGGGCCGATTTCCTCCCCCGCCACCTGTCCGGGGGCCAACAGCAACGGGTGGCCATCGCGCGTGCCCTGGTGAACGAGCCGCGCCTCGTGATTTGTGACGAGCCGACGGCCGCCCTGGACGGGCCGAACGGCCAGAAGATCATGGCGCTGCTTCGTGAGGTGGGCCGCGCGCCGGACCGCTGCGTGATCGTGGTCACGCATGACAGCCGCATTTTTCACTACGGCGACCGCATGGCGCGGTTGACCGACGGCCGCATCGTCAGCATCGAGCCGATCGTGCAGGAGGCACAGGCATGATCATCTTCAAGCGCGCCAGCGTGTGGGTGGCCGTCGCGGGGCTGTGCCTGGCCGGCTGGGTCGTCTTCGGCACCGCGACCACCACACCGATGCCGGCTCCGGTCAGCGACCCGCCCCGGTCGCCGTTCGACCAGACCGTGGCGGCCTCCGGCCTCATCGAGGCCGCCAACGAAAACGTCCGGATCGCGCCGCCGGTGCCCGGCTTGATCGTGAAGGTGTTCGCCGCCGTCGGGGATTCGGTGGCGGAGGGCGCGCCGCTCTTCCAACTGGACGACCGCGACCTGCAGGCGCAACTCTTGACCCGCGAGGCGGCCATCCCCCCCCTGCGTGCGCAGATCAACGAGCAGCAGTACCGCATCGGCGATCTGGACACGCAGTGGCGCCGGCTCCAGTCCGTGCACGATCAGCGGGCCGTCAGCGAGGACGACCTGAAGCGGGCCTGGTACGCCGTGGAGATGGCGAAGCGGGCGCACCAGCGTCTCGAGGCCTCCCTGGCCCAAGCCGTGGCCCAGCGGGATGAAGTGACGCTGCTGCGCGACCGGCTCACCGTGCGGGCGCCCCGCGCCGGCACGGTGCTGCAGGTCAACGTCCGCGCCGGCGAATACGCGACCCCGGGGAGCGGCGAGCCGTCGATGTTGCTGGGTGACACCCATCAGCTGCAGATCCGCGCCGAGGTCGACGAAGTGAACGCGCCCTTGATCGCCCCGCAGGCGCCGGGCGTGGCGTCGCTCAAGTCGCGTGGGGAGACCCACATTCCCCTGACCTTCGTGCGCATCGAACCCTATGTGGTTCCCAAGAAGTCCTTGACGGGCGACAACACGGAGCGTGTGGATACGCGTGTGCTGCAAATCATCTATCGATTCGAACGCCCGCCCTTTCCGGTGTATGCGGGGCAGCAGGTGGACGTCTATATCCAGCGCCGGGCCGACAGCCCGCCGGCCGCCGCGCCGGCCCCCGCCGGCCAGGAGGCCGCACCCCAATGATGGGCCGAGGCCGTCGCCTCTCCGTGCTGGCGCTTAGCCTCCTGGTGGCCGCCTGCGTCCAAGGCGACGACTACACGCGCCCCTCCGTCGCCGTCCCCGAGCACTGGCCGGGAGCGGCCGATCCGCGGCTAGCGCAGACCCGAGCGGAGCAACCGCCGGAAGCCGGCTGGTGGCAGAGCTTCGGAAGCGACGAACTGTCGGACTTCGTCGACCAGGCCTTGAGCCGCAATCATGACGTTCGGCGGGCCGTGGCGCGCATGCTGGAGGGACGGGCCACGGTCATGTCCGCCTCCGCCGGGCTCTATCCTCAGGTCAACCTGTCGAGCAGCTACACCAACCTCGCCATTTCCAAGAACACCTTGGCCGGACTGGGGCTCGCGACGGGACAGGGCCCGGGGCCTCAGGTCTTCGCGGCCCCCGGACAGACCTTCGACCTCTGGAACGGCGCCATGGACTTGCGGTGGGAGTTGGATTTTTGGGGACGGATTCGGCGCGGCCGCGAGGCGGCCCTCGCCGACGCCCAGGCGATCGAACAGGACGCCCGCGCGGTGGCCCTCTCGCTGGTAAGCGACGTGGGCCAGGCCTACGTGCGGATTCGTGAACTCGACGAGCAACGGGCCATCGCCGAACGCACCCTGGCCGTGCGACGGGAATCGTGGGACATCATCAAGAAACGAGCGTCGGCCGGCCTGGCGTCCGACCTGGATGTGGCGCGCACGGAAGTCCTGGTGGCCGAAGCCGCGGGCCTACTGCCCGATCTCGCCCGAAGCCGCGCGTTGGAGCTGCACCGCCTGGAAGTCCTGACCGGCGCGACGCCGGGCTCGCTCGAATTGGCGCCTCATCCCTTGCGCGCGGCGGTCGCCCAACCGGACATTCCGGTCGGCTTGCCGTCGCAACTGTTGGAACGCCGGCCGGACATCCTTCAGGCCGAAGCGACCCTTGCCGCCTCCCACGCCCGCATCGGACAGGCTCGCGCCTATTTCTTTCCGACGCTGTCCATCACGGGTCAGGGCGGATTGCAGAGCGCGGAATTCGCCAACTGGTTCAGCGGCAACAGTTGGAACTACAGCATCGGCCCCTCGGTCGTCCTGCCCATCTTTCAAGGCGGGACCAACCAGGCGCGGCTGGACGCGGCGGAATCCCGTTACACACAACTGCTCGAGCAGTACCAGCAGACCATTCTGCAGGCCTTTCGGGAAGTGGCGGACCTGCTGACGTCTCTCTCCGCTCGCGCCGAGCAACTCGCCCGGCAGCGGGAACAATTGGCGGCGGCCCAGACGGCCGTGAAATTGGCTGAGGTGCGGTACCGCAAAGGGCTGGTGAACTACTTAGACGTGCTGGACGCACAACGCACAGCGTTGGCGGCCGAGACGCAAGTGGTGGTGAGCGAACGGGCCCGGCTCTCGGACATGATCGGGCTCTTCAAGGCCTTGGGCGGCGGCTGGGAAGTTCCGGGGGCCAAGCCCCGAGCCCACGGCCCGGCGGGGCCCGCTACCGATGCTCGGTCATAAACCACCCGGCGATGGACAGGCGCTTGTGCGCGCCAGCCACCGGATCGACACGGCAGACGCGGTGATACCGTGGCACCGAGAAGATGACCAACGACCCTGGGCGCGGCGCGACACAATGGCTCACCCGTAACTCGCCGAGATCCGCCTGCCCCTTCCGCGACTCGTACACGATCAATTCGCCGCCCCAGTCCGGATGCCACTCCTCATGCAGATAGAGGACGGCGGCCAGCCGCCGACGTGGCGCGCGCGCGCTGTCCGCGCCGCCCTGGGCCGTATCGTCGTGCGTCAGCAGGCAGTCGCCCGCCCCGTAGCTGTAGTAGCTGAAGCCGAGATGGAGACCGGTGATGTTCGGGAACGACTCGACGTAGGACTTGATGCAGGGCAGCGCCAACCGGTCCATCAAGAACCGGCCCTGCGCCGGTTGGATCTCGGCTTTCTCCCAGTTGCCGCTGTTCGGAAAATCCCGGCTGGTTTGCGGCAGATCCCGGAGCGCAGTCCAGGTGGCCTGCGCCATGCCGTCGCGAAAAAATTGGCGGTCTTCCAGGCTGAGGAACTTTTCGACGACCAGGACCGGATGGGTGTGAAACGAGAACTGGTCGAGGCTTTCGCCGGACTGCGTACGATGCACGGGGACCCTTCCTGCGCCGGAGAAGCGGGGCTGGCACGGCCCGGAGGCATGACCTCCCTCCCTCGCCACCGCACCGACACGTGCCCCACACTCACCCAGGTTCCCCTGGGCGACCAGCGTGGACAGGGACGTGTACCACAAGCCGCAGGAGATTTTCTAGGTTCGTCGCCTGACGGGTTGCGCGTCACGCGAGGCTGCGGTGTCCCCGGCACGCCGTCCAACACGCCGCCCCGCTCCCTGCGGACTAGATCAGGCACACCTTGCTTTCGATGCCACCCGCAACCGCATCACCGGGAACCGTGGTGACGATTTGATAGTGCCCCAGCCCCAATTCTTTCCCGTAGGCCTTCCCGACCAGCACGTCTTGCACATGCTGATGGTCCCAGGCGCGAAAGTAGGACCGCCCTTCCTTGAGCCCGTCGAACTCGTGTCCTTCCAGAGCCTTGATGACGGCCAGCGTGTCCGTCGTCCCCGCGCGCCGCACGGCTTCCAAGATTTGCGTCATCGCCGCGTACCCCAGATAACAGCGCGAGGTCGGCGTATGGTTGTACTTGTCGATCACGCCTTGAATGAATCGTCTGGAACTCTCGGTGTTGATCTTGGGATCCCAGATCAGCCCCCAGATCCCGGCGTTGTTGGCATAGCCCAGCGGGCGCCCGATTTGTTCGCCCGCAATCAGGCCGGCCACACCGATCTTGTCCTTGGCCAATTCCAGTTTGGTATAGGCCTTTAAGGCATGCACCAAATCCCAGCCGTAGAGGTTGAGGATCACGACGCTCGCATTGGCGGCTCTGGCCTTGCCCAACACGTCCGTATAGTCGAGGGCCCCGAAGGGCATGGTGGCCGTCCCGACGATATCCCCATCCAACGCCTGGCACGCCTCGGCCATGGCCTGGCGCGCGGCATGCCCATCGACCGTTTCCGCGGTGATCATGAACCATCGTGTGCCATATTCCTTGACGATGGCCGGAGCCACGGCCTTCGCCATCATGCGGGCATTCGGCATGAACACGAAGGTATGGGAGTCGCACTTCTCTCGCGTCAATTCCGGCAAATGCGCGCCCGTGACCATAAACACCTTGTTCTCCTTCTTGGCCACTTCGCTCACCGCCACGGCACACTCTCCGTTGAACGTGCCCATCAGAAAATCGACGCGATCGTCCTTGATGAATTTGAGGGCTGCCTTCACGGCCGTCTCAGGGTTGGACGCGTCATCCGCCTCCAGGATGGCGATCGGACGTCCCAGAACCCCACCTCGCTTGTTGTAGAGATCCACGGCTACGTTCGCCCCATGCACATCGTGAATGGAGGACGTTTTGTAGGGACTGCTCATCGGGTCGATGATGCCGACCTTGATCGGATGGTCGGCGCCGCCGGACGCGGCCCCATCGGAGGCCCACGCCGCCCCCACGCCAAACCGAGGCCACTGGCCTAACAGCACCGCTCCTCCAGTGGCCGCCGCACACTGCAACCATCGTCGCCGCGATATCGACCTCATCGGATACGCTCCTTTCATACGGCCGCCGGACTTGACAACGACTGATTGCGTAGAAAAAACAACTACCGCAATCAACTGCCGTAGAATAACTTCGCATAGGGTACTACAGACATACCGAAAGCGCTATCCCCGCCCCTGCCCGCAATGGAGAGACGTGGCACCGGCAGGACCGGTCCCCTCAGACAAGGATACCGCATCGTCTGGATGGGCCGTCCCATGCGGCGGCCTTCCCCCTGCCCATCGGCTTTTGAATGGAGCCGTTTTCCGCCCGCCACCCCGAGGTGATGAATGGACATTCCTACACGACCTGCACCCCTGCCTTGCCTCCCCGGCACAAGCCCTGTCGCTAAGCTGCTGATACCACTGGAGTGCCGGCTCCTGCTCAGTCTGGCACCCTTCCTGCTCTCCCCTCCCGTATGGAAGACACCACCACCCTTCTCTCCCGAGACCGACGGACGACATCGGAGACAGCCCCTCCCTTCCGCAGCCGTGACCCATTGGTCGAATACCTGCATGGGGTATGGAAGACAGTCTGTGCGCTGGTACTCGGCATGGGTTTCACGCACCTCGCCCTCGGCTCATCGGGCTTGCTGTTCGATTCGGACCGCGGCGCTTCCGCCTGGTTCCCGAACACGGTTCCCGATCTGCTCGCACTGCCATCCTGGCTCTGCGCGATGATGCTGCTCTTGGCGGCGGGGCTGGCAGGGATGATCGGCCTGACGGTCCGTCACCCGACGCCGGAGCTGAAGCTGATGTGGATCGCCACCGCGCTCCTGGCCCTTGCGGGGACCGCGGCCGAGGCATCGGCCCCACCGTCTCTGCTCGCCCGAGCCCTCGGCGCCGGGAACGACTTCCTCGGAACTCGCCTGGCCAATCTCCTGCTCCTCATCCTGTTGAGCGGCCTGCTTGGCCTGGGCGCGGTGATGGTGCGGGCCATCGTCCCGACACTCACGCCCGCCATTCGGCAGGACTTTCTGCAGGCCGGAGGCCTGCTGGCCCTGGGAACAGGCTTGCTCGCGATGGCACACACCGGTCCGTCTCCACAGATGCTGGAGATCGGCTCATCGGCCTGGTGGATCACCCTGGTTCAGGGCCTCAAACTGGGCGGGGCGCTCCTGCTCCTCTACGCGCTGACCGGCTCGCTCTGCAGGGCCTGGGACGCGCGCCCGGTCCCGGTTCCGGCAGCGCCTCCCCTTCACGGCCGCCCCCACGCCCGCCCTCGGCCCCCAGGCCGGAACCGACAGATCTGACGCCGCCCCCCCGCTCAAGTTTTTTTGCTCCTCACCGACAAGAGGGTAGGACTTCACAAAGGAGCGACCTGCCATGGAATGGCACCGACGCAGCCAACCACGTGTTCCCGTGCACTACCCAGTCCGTCTCCACAGCGACGACAATATGGGAGCCGGCATCCTGATGAACCTCTCGCCGTCCGGCTGTCAGGTTCGCAGCACCCTGCCGCTCGAAACGGGCACCTATGTGGCCGTGGATATTACCGTGCCGCATCAAGCCCAGCCGGTGGCGGTGGAACTGTCCATCGTTCGCTGGGAGCACAATGGGAAGTATGGATTGGAGTTCGTGAAATACGCGCAGGATGGGCGCGATCGCTTGCTGCAATTGACGACCCAGCTGCCGGCCGTCTACGCCGGAAAGGCCCCGGCTCACCTAACGGCGTCCCCGGCGAGTTCCGTTGAGTTGCAGCCACAGTTGGCGACGGTCGGCGAATAGCACCACGGCCTGTGCTTCAGGACGGGCCGTCGCCTCCTCACGTCACGCGCCGGCCCCGTGCGAACGACCGACGCACCACGCGCTCATCCGCCTCGAGCGGACACCCACTCGCCCGTCAACCACCCGAGGCCGACGCCCGAAGGTCTCGACCGTGCCTTCAATCCTCCAGGCTCGACGCGCGCCCGGCCCGACTGGCGCACCCAGGCCTCGTTGATGCGGGGCTACTCGCCCACCCGGACGAGCAACCCCTTGTCTTTGCAGATTGCGAACACCTTGTGGAAAAACAGCACGACGAGGGCCAAATAGGCGACATTGAGTCCCACGGCCCAGGTGAGGTGCCGCGCGGGCAACATGCCACCCGCGATAACCGCGCGCATCCCTTCAAAGATATGCGCGGCGGGATTGAACCAGGCCACCCCTTGCAACCACGGCGGCAGCACCTCCAGCGGGTAAAACACGCAGGAGATCGGCTGAAACAGAAACACCATGCTCCAGGCAAGCACCTCCGCCTCATGGCCGAAGCGCATGATGAGCGCGGTCGTCATCACCCCGATGGTCCATCCCGTGACCACGAGACTGAGCACGAACGGCACCAGCGCCAGCCCGATCATGAAGACGTTATACGAGTAGAACAGGTACGCCGCGCTGACCAACACGACGCAGACCGCCGTCACCTTGAAGACGCTCATCACCATCGTGGCCGCGAGAAACTCGCTTGGCTTCAAGGGGCTCGCGAACAGATTGAGCAGGTTCCTCGCCCAAATCTCCTCCAGAAACGTGATCGTAATGCCTTGCTGCGCCCGAAACAGCACATCCCAGAGGATCAGCGCGCCCAAGAAGAAGGTCACCACCCCGGGCACCTGCCCCTGAAACTTCGTCAGGTAGACCGTAATGAATCCCCAGATGATCAGATCCAGGAGCGGCCAATAGAAAATCTCCATGATCCGCGGCAGGCTCCGCTTGTACAGATACAGATGACGCGCCAGCAAGGCGGCAATACGATGACTCTTCACGCGACCGGCTCCCTTCTACCCACGATCCCTGGCGATCGCGAGGAACACCTCTTCCAGATCCGCCTGTCCATAGGTGCGCACGATGGCTTCGGCTGTCCCTTCCGCGACGATCCGGCCACGCTGCAGGAAAATGATCCGGTCGGACATCTCTTCCATCTCCCGCATGTTGTGCGAAGTGTACAGCATGCTCAAGCCGGTCGTCCGGCGCACCTCCAACAGCAGGGCGCGAATCTTGTGCGCAATATCGGGATCGAGGCTGGCCGTGGGTTCGTCCAACAGCAAGATTTTCGGTTGCGTCAGAATGGCCTTGGCCAATGTCAATCGGGTCATCTGCCCGGAGGACAGTTTGCGCGTCAGCGTGTGCCGAATGTTCTGCATCTCGAGCTGCCCCACGACTTCGTCCAACCGCGCCTCCACGTCCGTCATGCCGTACAGTCGGGCCACGACCCGCAGGTTTTCCTCCACCGTCAACGAATAGGGCATGGAGATATAGGTCGAGGAGAAATTGACCTGCTGCAGGATCGCCTCGCGGTGCTGGGCCAGATCGAGCCCGAACATGCGAATGGTGCCGGCGGACGGCGTGATCAACCCGAGCAGCATCTGAAAGGTCGTGGTCTTCCCGGCGCCGTTGGGACCGAGCAACCCCACGATTTCCCCCGGCTGAATGCCGAATGAGATGCCGTCGACGGCAGTAAACGCGCCGAACCGCTTCGTCAGATTCTGGACTTCAAGGACGGGAGAGGCCATAGGCGATAGCGGGACCCGGCGGGCTCGGCTCAAAACAACAAGTCCTGCACCTTTTCAGGCAAATGACAGGTTTCGCATTTCCGACTGAGCACCTTCCCCTCGTACTGCGTCTTCCCATCGTGGCATCGAAAACAATCGGCCATGGCTTTCCGATAGAGGACGCTGTCCTTCGGGTGGGCCGGCTCGTACGGCTTCGTGTCGGCCTCCACATGCCCGCGGGGCAGGACGATCGGATACCCCTTGATCGGGGTCTCATGCACGACGCGCGAATGGCAGGTCGTGCATCCCTCGCCCTGCCCCCTCGCCGCAAACGCCTCCATGTGTTTGCGGTGGCTCATCAGGAGGCCCACGTCACGCACCGGCGCCGGGAGATCGCGGGGCGCCACCTCGGACACGCGAAGGATTTCGCGATGGCACCCCAGGCACATGTCGGAATAGACGGTCGCGTTCAGGTTGTGGGGATCGGTGGCCAATCCGAAGAGGGTCTTGAAGACATCCCTCGTGCCGGCATAGGCCTTGTCATGCAGCCAGCCGGTGACGCTGTCGCGGACATGGCACTCGACACAACTGACCTCTTTGTGGGAAGAGACGGCCCACGTGTCATAGGAAGGGGCAACCGTGTGGCAGGTGGCGCAGAACCGGGGTGCATTCGTGAGGTGAATCCCGATCCCGCCGAGGGTCGCAGCCCCCGCCACCACGGCCACGACCACCCAAGGAGCAAGTTTAGGCATCATCCCGTCGCCGACGGGGAAACTGCCCGATAATCAGGCGTGCCACCGCCTGAATATCGTCCGGGTCGATCACCGGGACAGGGACCGTGACGGGCTTGTTCGACACCACCGCCAGCAACCCCTCCTGGGACACGGCAATTTCTCCCACCTGGTCACGCACCACCACGATCTTGGGGTACCCTTCGTTCTTCCAGCCTTCCGCGATGACGAGATCGATGTCGGTGTCCAGGTAGCGATCCCGGACTTCTTCCAATTTGGTCTGCTCCGGCACGTCCGCAAACATCGCGAGGCTGCCATGGGACAGCACCACCACGGCGCTGGCCCCGGCCTTCTTGTGGCGCCAACTATCTTTCCCCTCCGTGTCGAGATCGAACCCGTGGCCCGTATGCTTGACCGTCGCCACCTTGTAGCCGGCCCGCACCAGTTCAGGAATGAGCCGCTCAATGAGGGTCGTTTTTCCGCTATTGGACCGCCCCACGAAACAGAGCACCGGAATCGCCATCGCCGTCACTCCCCGTAATTCAACAACACGAGTGGCGATGATGACCCGCCGAGGGCGGCTCCACCTCATGCGCCCACAGCGGCCCGCTCAGGATCTGCACCGACACCAGCTCCCCAGGATTGACCCGCTCAGTTTCAGTGGGGATATCGATCAAGCAGTTCGCCTTCACCATCGACGTCAGAATTCCCGACCCTTGGTCGCCGGTGGTCCGAACGCGGAACTCTCCTCCCTCCCGGGTCAGGATCCCTCGGAGGAAATGCCGACGGTCCGTGCGCTTCGAGAACTTCTCTTGGAACACGGCCTGCACAACCGGGCGACCATAGGAGCGGTGCCCGCCCATCTTGAGCATCGCGGGCCGGACCAACTGCTCGAATGTGACCA
>FKKE01003843.1_pt1 | contig 45220 bp, 45 predicted proteins | sample 1106331 | NCBI WGS metagenome assembly FKKE01 (sample SAMEA3931202, study PRJEB13176) | freshwater metagenome | biome: Drinking water system; feature: drinking water; material: freshwater | place: China | collected 2013-02-06
AGCGGCGGCACGCCCCAGCCCAACGATTTATTTGTGTGCCACGATATCGGCTGTGCCGCCTACCTGGTGAATTTCGGGTCTAATAATTTGCCCTCGTCGTTTAACCCGCCTACTGTAACGACGGCTCAAGGGATAGCCACCATGGAAGCGGGAGTCGTGCTGGGGGTGACTGTCACGAACCCCGGCAGCGGCTATATTTCACCGCCGACTATCGCAATTACCCCGCCAACCAATGGAATGACAGCCCAAGCTGTCGCCATAATATCCGGTGGATCGGTGACGGGAGTGACTATGACGAACAACGGCAGCGGCTATGACTTCGGACCGCAAGTCACGGTTTCCCCCTGTGCGCCTTCCTGTGCGATACCGTCTCCTCCTCGCCCCATCACACGCAGCGACTACAACAACTGGAATCAATACTATTTCGTCTATGGGACGCCTGCACAGGAGCCCAATGGCGTGCCGGTGCCGACGAGCGCGCCCAAAGACGGCACGCCATTACCTGCTTTCCTGGCGCCGACGGATGGCCTGCCACCCAACCGATACGGCAATCAAGTTACCTACGACTTTTATCCTCTCTCGGGAGGACCGAACGGTGGCCAACCATTCCCGGTGACGGAAAACTTCCGCTACCATTGCGTCACGACGCCGCCCTGGTCGCCGGTGAATCCTCGGGGCGCCTATCCGCCCGGCGGCGGGTTCACCTACCCGCTGGCCCAAGATGTCTGTACAATGCCCCCGCCGACATCTAAAAAATAATGGGGCTCTCAACGAGAATCGTCATTTCGTCGAAGAGGAGATCGTTCGATGGGACTTAAGTGGATGAGACTGGCAACCGGCGCCGCGCTTTGCGGCGCCCTGTTTGGCTTCTGGCCCGGTTCGGCCTCGGCCGAATGGTTCGTCGGCGGCACGGTGGGCGCGAACATTCCCAACGGCCTGACGAACAATACCGGAACGGGGCAGCAAGGCGGCTCTCTGACCACATTCACCCAGCAAGCCTCGTTGTCGTACGGCGGCAAGGCCGGCTACTTCTTCGAGAGCCACAAATGGCTGGGCGTGGACATGGACGTGTCCACCGCGACGCCGAACATCAATAGCCGGCAGGCGTCGGTCACGGGCGGGACCGGTCTGGGCGCGAGCAACGGGCAGAATTTGCGCGTGACGACCTGGTCCACGAACCTGATCGCCCGCTATCCCGGCGAGCGCTTCCGCCCCTACGTCGGCGGCGGGCTCGGTGTCTTCTTCGCCAACGCCAGCAGCCAGTCGGCGTCGAACTGGAACCCCGGCGCCAACGGGTTCGCGGGACTCAACGTCGTCGTGACCCAACATATCTCCATGTCCCTGGAGTACCGGTACCATTATGCGAATCTCCGGTTCGACAACATTCTCGGACCGGGGCGAGGGATCGATACCGTCTACAGCGCCAACACGATCAATCTCGGGCTCAATTATCATTTCTAGACCGAATACTCGACCCGTGCGCCCAGTCGAACGTGAACCGATAACTTTGGAGGACCCTATGAAGACCGCATGGCTCATTCCCTGCACTCCGCGCAAGACCCGTTTGACCCGACTCGCTACGGCTGCCCCGCTGGCCCTGCTGTTGCTGGTGCAAGGATGCGGCAGCAGCGACGAAATGCAGGTCAAAGGCGACCTCTGCCCGCTCCCCCCCAGCGTGGCCGACGAGGATCGCAATACGATGAAGAAGTTCAGCGGGGACGTGACCGGCATCGTCAAGGCGGTGGCCGGCGTCAGCGCGTCCGGCGAAATTCAGGGCGCGCTGGAGAAATATTACCCGTCCGCACACGACGTGAACCGGATCTACGCGCTCAGCTATGCCGCCTGCGTCGCCTGCCGCCTGGATCCTTCCGACGTGAAGGGCTGCTCACAGCGCTTCGACCAGATCATCGACGCGAACCATGCCAAGCGCGAGGAAACGGCGCGCACGGCCGACGCGTACCGCAAGCAAGTGCTCGGGCCGATGGGCGGCGGCGGCAAATAGCCCTCAGGCCCGACGCACCCGCCCGACATGACATCCCGCAGCCGGTCGCTCGTCTTTCTGACGTTCGTGGCCTGCTGCGGGCTCTTCATGGGCGGCCCCCCCCTTCTTCCTCTCGCCCACGCCACCGGCGCCAGCATCCAGGTCGCCGGCGGTCAGTGGGTCAATGCCGGCGCCGGCGTGCGCACCGGCGTCCTCGGCAGCTTCTACACGTACGCCCTGCCCACGGAGAGCATCGAGCAAGGCCATTGGTACATGAAGGCGGTGCCGGGCTACTTCCGGGACGCGGGCAGCAACGACGGGAAAACCCTGGCCCAGTTCGACGCCCAAGGTGCCGGCATCTCCGTGCGGTTTCTGCACGCCCTCTCCGACCATTGGGGCATCGGGTTTCAAGGCGTCTATGCCCGGAGCGCCAGCGGCAGCGCCCAGACCGTCAGTCTCGGGGCACAAGGCATCGGCGCCCCGGGCAACAGCCGGCTCGGCCTCCCCTTGCAGTTGTCCGCGTATAGCGGCATGGCGGAAGTGGTCTACGATCCCTTCACCGGCCAGGGATTTCGCATGCCTATCCTCTTCGGCCTCACGCTCAGCACCATCGACGCCACCTCGGAGGGCACCTTTCAGTTCCAAGGCAACTCGTTTTACGCCAAGAACAAGACCGTGCCGACGGTCTCGCCGGGCGTTGCCATCGGCATCGCGCCCCAGCACAGTTGGGGCCCGGTCCGCTTCATTCCTTTCCTCGTGGGCATGCACCGTTTCGAGAAATTCGAGCGGTCGCATCGGCTGGAAAATGTCACCACGGGGCAGGTCGTCGAAACGAAAGGAGAGCCCTATCACCATTCTTCCGTTCACGTGGGTATCACGCTGAAATACATCCCCTGGGACCTCGCTTTTTCCTACGTACGGGCCGGTCTCTACTTCGGCCCCCACGAACACCCCTTCAACAGCCAGACGGAACTCTTCACCGTGTCCTGGAACAAAACCTTTTAGGACGTCGGCCCAGCGCGCGACGATCCGGCTGGGAATTCCGACGCGATCCGGGGTATGATGCCCGCCGCATGATCGAGCCATCGCCCCTCCACCGCCAACGCATCGCCGACATCCAACGGGCGCTCCAAGCCGTGCCGGGCCTCGACGGCTGGCTCTTTTACGATTTTCGCGGGAGCGACCCGATCGCTTACCGCGTCCTCAAGCTCGGGCCGGGCAAGCACGTCACACGCCGTTGGTACTACTGGGTCCCCGCCCAAGGCACGCCGGCGAAACTGCTGCACAAGATCGAACCGCACACGCTCGACGAGCTGCCCGGCGAGACGATCCAATACCTGTCCTGGCAGTCGCAAGGCGCCGGCCTCTCGCGCATCCTCGGCGGCAAGAAGCTCGTGGCGATGCAATATTCGCCGCACAACGCCATCCCCTACGTGTCGCGCGTGGATGCCGGCACGATCGAGCTGATCCGCGGCTTCGGCGTGGAAGTCGTCTCCTCCGCCGACCTCATCCAGCGCTTCGAAGCCGTGTGGGACGACGCACAACTCGCCTCGCATCGAACCGCCGCCGAGGCCCTGCGGGCCATCGTGGACGAAGCCTTCGCCCACGTCCGAGAAGCAGTCACGGTCAAACGCGGGCTGACCGAATACGACCTCCAGCAGTTCATCCTGTCGCGCATCCACGCCCGCGGCATGACCACGTCGCACCCGCCCATCGCCGCGGTCAACGCCCATTCGGCCGACCCCCATTACACCCCGGCCGCCGCCGGCTCGTCGCCCATCGTCGAAGGCGATTTGGTGCTGATCGACCTCTGGGCCAAACAGACGGAGCCGGGCAGCGTCTACGCCGACATTACCTGGACCGGCTACGTGGGCGCGACCGTGCCGGCGAAACAGCAGGAGGTCTTCGCCGCCGTACGCGACGCGCGCGATGCGGCGCTGGCCTTCGTGCAGACCAAGGTCGCCGCGGGCGACTTCCCGTGCGGGTGGGAAGTGGACGAAACCGCGCGCAACGTCATCCGCAACGCGGGCTACGGCGAGAAATTCCTCCACCGCACCGGCCACTCCATCGGCGAAGAAGTCCACGGGAACGGCGCCAACATCGACAACCTGGAAACGCAGGACAAGCGCCGGTTGCTGCCCCGCACCTGCTTTTCCATCGAGCCCGGCATCTACCTCGCCGGGCAGTTCGGCATCCGCTCCGAACTGGACGTCTACCTCTCCGATCGGGAAGCGATCGTCTACGGCCTTCCTCTCCAGACAGCCATCGTGCCGATCCTGGCCTAACCCTGCACCGTCCTCCCTTGCCTTGACACTGCGTCGAGCCAGCGGATAGAGTCAGCCACGGCCTGTCGCTACGGAGGCGCCGCATGTTCGGCACGTTGGGCTTCTCGGAACTGATCATCATTCTCGTCATCGTCCTGATCATCTTCGGCGCCGGCCGGCTGCCGCAGATCGGCGAGGGCTTCGGCAAGGCCTTGAAAGGATTCAAAAAGGCGGTGCACGAAGAGCCGCCGCCGGTCGATCCCAACGCCCCGCAGACCCAGGCTCCGCCATCCATAGAAGACGCGCAGGTCGTGGCGGCGCAGGCGGCGCAGGCCGCGCCGGCCCAACAGACTGTGCCGCCGGCACCAGCGCAGGGCACACCCCAGTCCCAGGCGGCGCCGTCCAAGCCGACGGCGCCCTACATCCCCGGGCCGGAAGCCACGCCCGGCACGACGGCGGCCATGATGGCCGCAGCCGCGCCGCAGGCCTACCAGCCGCCTCCGCCACGGCCGGTCGCTCCCGTTCAGGCGCCGGCCACCGCGGCGCGACCGGTGCAAGGGCCCATGGGCTACGCTCCGCCGCCACCCGTTCAAAGCACGCCCCCTCACGCGGCGCCTCCGCCGCCGACCATGGAACAACGGATGGCCCAAGGCGCGCCCATGCCGCGGGCTCAATATCCTCCGCTGCCGCCCGGCGCGATGGCGGGCGCCGGGAAGGCGCCGCCCAAGCGGCCGTCCGCCGTCGTGAACAAGGATGCGGTCGCGCGTGTCCAAGCGAAGCAGGCCGAGATGCGCGCCCAAGCCGCCCAACAGAATCAGGGCTTCACGACTCAGGACATGCAGGGCTTGGGGGAAAGCCTCGGCGACGCGCTGCGGACGTTCCGGCAGGCGGCGGCGGACGTGCGCGGCGCCGTCGATCCGCAACTACGGACGATCCAAACCGAATTCGACGTCGCGCAGAAAGAAATCGAGCAGTCCATCGAAGCGGCCAAAGAACTGCCGGCCGTGCAGGACGAACCCCCCAAACAAGCCTGAGCGGACGTCGCTGCCCGCCATGCCGTCTCCGCACCTCTACTGCCTCGTAGGAATCGCCGTCCTCGTGTTGGCGCCGCTCGCCGGGTGCCATAACATCTCGCCGGCCGAGCAGCCGGACGTTGCCGTTCCCCATCTATTGGAACTGCTGCGTGACCCCTCTCCCGACATGCGCCGCACCGCGGCCTTGTCGTTGGGTAAGATCGCCGATGTCCACGCCGTCCCGGGGCTCGTCCTCGGCACGAGCGATCAGGATCCGCTCGTACGTCAGTACAGCGTCTGGGCGCTGGGCACGATCGGCGAGGCGGCGCTGGACCATGCGGGCTTCGCCCTTGTGGCGCGGCTTTCGGATCCCTCGCCGGCCGTCCAAGCCGCCGCGGCCCGGGCCATCGGGCGGGTCGGCGCCACGCAAGGCATGCTCGAACTGGTGCTCGATGCGCTGAAAGATGACGAGGTCGAGACACGGCGCGCCGCCGCGCTGGCCCTCACGTGGCTGGAGGCGCCGGCGGCGTTTTTCGCCTTGGCGGAGGCGCTGGAGGACGACGACGGCGGCGTCCGCCAGCATGCCGTGGCGGCGCTCGGCGAACTGGCCGATGCCCGGGCAATCCCCGCCTTCCGCCATCGCTTGGTAAGCGACGACGATCCGGGTGTACGGGCCGAGGCGGCCTATCGCTTGGGGAAACTGGGCGACGCGGCGGTGCTGCCGGTGCTCCAGTTCATCGCGGGGAAGGATGAAAACGCGGGCGTGCGCCGGTGGGCAGCCTGGGCCGTGGCGGAGATTACCCAGGGCGGGACCGCGACGCGCTCGTGAATCGGGCGCGGCGACCGGCGGTCAGTGAGCCGGTTTCTCGGCCGGCTTGCCGTGGGGCTCGCTCAGGGCCTTGGCGTCGGCCGCGCAGCGAAATCCGAAGGTATCGATCTGCGTCGTCGGATCGTCACGGTTGCGATCGGCGGCGCGGGCCAAGAGCCCGTCGTAATTCCATGCCCCTCCACGTACTCCACGCGACTCTCCGTGATCAGGTCCCGTCGGATTCTTGGCCGGACTACGCGCATAGTACGTCGGATCGTACCAGTCGTTGACCCATTCCCACACGTTGCCGGCCATGTCCAGCGCGCCATAGGGGCTGTGTCCCGCCGGGTAACTGCCGACCGGCGACAGGGTTTCGTACCCCTTCCAGCGCAGCTTGCCGAAATTGCCGTGCACGTCGGTCGGATCGTCGTTGCCCCACGGATAAAGCCGCTGGTCCGTGCCCCGCGCCGCCTTCTCCCACTCCGCTTCGGTCGGCAGGCGCTTGCCCGCCCACCGGCAATAGGCTTCGGCACTCGACCAACTCACCCCGATCACCGGGCGATCGCCGTCCTTGGCCGCATCCACCTCGTCCCAATGGCGGGGATGGGGCCACTTCGTGGCCTCCAGAAAACGTCGGTAGTGCGCCGTCGTCACCTCGAACTTGTCGATGTAGAACGTGTCGAGCGTGACCTCGTGGATCGGCTGCTCGTCTTCCACCTCGTTGCTGCCCATCGTGAAGACGCCGGCCGGGACCACGACCATCGGCGCCCCGTCGTTGCCGTGGGCATCCGTCGCTTTGGCGGCCGATGCGAGGCCGGCCCCGGCGCAAACCGCCGCCAGGACCATCCCCACGACCACCGCCCGCCTCTCGCTCTTCGTCGTGTTATCGCGCATAGGTTCCTCTGTTGTCCGCTCCCGATCTCCCGCCGGGCCTCTAGCCCGCCATATCCCTTCGCTTCAACGCGCTCACCATCGTGACGACCCGCTCGCGCGCCGCCGGGTCGATTTTCGTAAACCGGATGCCCATCCCTGCGGCGAAGGTGTATTGATCCGGCTTGGGACAGACCCAGACGACCGTCCCCTCCGCGGGAATCCATTCGGCCGGCCGCTCCGGGAGGGTGAACTCCAGACTCACCTCCGAGCCGACGCGAAGCGGTTGCTGGCTTTCGATGAACAGGCCGCCGCCCCCGACGCCGGTGGCCCGGCTCTCGGTCTTCACGACGGACCCGGCCTCGAGCGGCGCGTACCGCACCTTGGAGAGAAACGACGCGCGAGGGTGCGCGCGCACCCCGTCTTCGTGGGCCGGCGCGCAGGCGCGCATGACATATTCGATCAGCGCGTCCCACGTCACGGTACCGAGCGGCTCGCCCGACGTCTCGCGCACCGTCACGGTTTGCCCGTCGACGTCGACCGACAGGCGGCGGCCCTTATGGACGCTCCCTTCGCGCACCGTGAAGGATTCGTCCGGCTGTTTTCGCGTTTTCCCCATGAGCAGCGGGAGTGTAGCGCAGGAACGGAGCGAGGACAATGATGGGGGCGAATTCGTGCGGAGCGGGCGGGATTCGGCGAAGCGCCGCGAACGGACGAGTCCTAGGCGCTCTTCATTTCCTTTTCCTGCTCGTAGATCCGCATGGGGGCGCACTTCCCGGTGATGACTTCCTCGGTGATGACGATTTCCTTGATCTGCTTTTGCGACGGCACGTCGTACATCACGTCGAGCATGACTTCTTCCAGAATGGCCCGTAGCCCGCGGGCGCCGGTCTTCTGCGTGTAGGCCTTCCGGGCGACCGCGCCGATGGCGCCTTCGGTGAACCGCAGCTTGACCTTTTCGAAGGACAGCAGCTTCTCGTACTGCTTCGACAGGGCGTTGCGAGGCTCGGTCAGGATCCGGATCAGCGCCGGCTCGTCCAATTCTTCGAGCGTGGCGACGACCGGGAGCCGGCCGATGAATTCCGGAATGAGCCCGTATTTGAGCAGATCCTCCGGCTGGACCCGAGCGAGCAATTCGCCCAGCCGCGATTCGTGCTTGCCGCGGATGTCCGCTCCGAAGCCCATCGCCTTCTTGTTCAGCCGCTGCTCGATGATCGCGTCCAGCCCCACGAAGGCGCCGCCGCAGATGAACAGGATGTTGCTCGTGTCCACCTGGATGAACTCCTGGTGCGGGTGCTTGCGGCCGCCCTGGGGCGGAACGTTGGCGACCGTGCCCTCGATAAGCTTGAGCAGCGCTTGCTGCACGCCTTCCCCGGACACGTCGCGCGTGATCGACGGGCTGTCGCTTTTGCGGCTGATCTTGTCGATCTCGTCGATGTAGACGATGCCCCGCTCGGCCCGCTCCACGTCGTAGTCGGCGGCTTGCAGGAGCTTCAAGATGATGTTTTCGACGTCCTCGCCCACATAGCCCGCCTCGGTGAGGGTCGTGGCATCCGCGAGCGTGAAGGGCACGTCGAGGTACTTGGCCAGGGTCTGCGCCAGCAAGGTCTTGCCCGTCCCGGTCGGGCCGACCATGAGGATGTTACCCTTCTGGAGTTCGACGTCGTCGACTTCATTGGCGGAGATGCGCTTGTAGTGGTTGTGGACGGCGACGGACAGGATCTTCTTCGCGCGTTCCTGGCCGATGACGTATTGGTCGAGATGGTGGCGGATTTCGGCCGGCTTGCGCAGCTTGGACGAGATTTCTTCCTTGGCCTCTTCCCAATCCTCCGCGATGATGTCGTTGCAAAGGTTCACGCACTCGTCGCAGATGTAGACGGTCGGTCCGGCGATCAGCTTGCGGACTTCGTCCCGGCTCTTTCCGCAAAACGAGCAGCGTAAATGCCGGTCCGTCTTTTCCTGTTTCGCCATGCGCCTCTCCCGCTGGCCCGCCCCTTCGCCAGCCTTACTTGTCCTTGGCCCCGTCCTTCTCGGCGCCCGACAGTGCCTTGGGCGGGCGCGTGATGACCTCGTCGATCAAGCCGTACCGCTTGGCTTCCTCGCCCGACATGAAATAGTCGCGCTCCGTGTCCTGGGCAATTTTTTCCAGCGGCTGATTCGTGTGCTTCGCTAATATCTCGTTCAATCGTTCGCGAATCTTGAGGATTTCCCGGGCATGGATGTCGATTTCCGTGGCCTGGCCCTGGAAGCCCCCCATCGGCTGGTGGATCATGACCCGCGCATTGGGCAGCGCGTACCGCTTGCCCTTGGTGCCGGCGGCCAGCAGGAGCGCCCCCATGCTCGCCGCCTGCCCCAAACAGATGGTGTTGATCGGCGGCTTGACATACTGCATCGTGTCGTAAATGCCCAGCCCCGCCGTCACGCTCCCCCCCGGCGAGTTGATGTAGAGATTGATGTCCTTTTCGGGGTCCTCGGCCTCTAAAAACAGCAACTGGGCGATCACCAGATTGGCGAAAATGTCGTCGATCGGCGCGCCCAGGAAGATGATCCGGTCTTTCAACAGGCGGGAATAGATGTCATAAGCCCGTTCCCCGCGATTCGTCTGTTCGATGACAATCGGCACCAGCATGCGTGACCTATCCTTTCTCTGCGAGTCGGCGTAACGCGCGCATCATACCACAGTTCGACCGCACCGCCGCTTCAACCTTGAATTACGGCGTGTCGGTAGACGAAGTCCAAGGCCTTGTCGGCTTGGATGCGTCCTCGGAGTTCGTCGATCGATTCCTGCCCGCCCGCTTGGACGAGCCGTCCGACTTCCTCCGGTGACACGCGCAACTGCTCGCTCAGCTTTTTGAGTTCGGCGGCAATGTCGTCCTGATCCACCGTGAGCCCTTCGCGCTCGGCGATGGCTTCCAGGATCAAGCCGATCTTCACCCGGCGCTTGGCTTCCGGCAGATGTTCCTCCCGGAGTTTCTTGATTTCTTCCTGGCGCATCGCCGGTTCTTCGAAAGTGACCGGCGAGACTTTCTGCCGCTGCTTGGCCTGCAGGTGCTGCCGGACGGTGGCGGCCAGTTCCCGTTCGACCAGCGTGTCCGGCAAGTCGAAGTGATGCGTTTCTTCCAGCCGCTTGAGGATCGTATCCTTGTAGGTTTCCTCGATGTCCCGCTTGAGCGCCCGCTCCATTTCTTCGCGCAACTTGTCTTTCAAGTCCTGGAGCGTGCCGTAAGGCCCGCAGTCCTTGGCGAACTCGTCGTCGAGCGGCGGAAGCTGCTTGCGCTTGACCGCCTTGACGGTCGCCCGGAAGACCACGGTTTTGCCGGCCAACCGCGCATCGGGATGGGACGCGGGATAAGGCTGCGGCACCTCCGCCATCTGGCCCTCGGTTTTGCCCACCAAGGCTGCGTCGAACTCCACGCCGAGGACCGGCTGCTTGGCGCCGACCTTGTAGAGCTGGTTGTCTTGTTTGGCCCCCTCCACCGGCGTCAGGTCCAGGAACCCTTGCACGTCCAGCACCGCATAATCGCCTTCGGCCAGGGCCGTGCCGGCGGGCGCCGCGTCCAGCTTGGCCTGCCGTTCCCGCAACACATCCAGCATGCCCGCGACCTGGTCGTCGGTCACTGTCCGTTTGTCCGGCTTGAGTGAAATGGGGCTGGGTGCCTTGTAGTCCCGCAACTCGATCGTCGGCTTGATTTCGACCGTCGCGGTGAAGGTAAACGGTGCGTCTTTCTTGACCTTGACCCGCTCCAACGGCGGGACTTCCACGACGACCGGCGAAATTTTGGCTTGCCGCACGGCTTGATCGTAAAACTCGGGGATCAAGCGGCGGACCACGTCCTCTTCCACGTCTTTCGCGTAGCGTTTTTCCAAGACCGCCAGCGGGGCCTTGCCGGGGCGAAAGCCGGGGACACGGACCTGCCGATTCAATTCCGTATAGGCCTGCGTAAACCGGCGGTTGACTTCCTCCGGAGAGACCTCGATTTTGAGCGCGCGCTTGACCGGCCCCAATTCCGTGACTTCGAGTTTCATAGTGCCTCGTTAGAAAGAACTCCTTGTGGTGTTTATCCGACCGCGCAGGTTCGATACTTCGATGAAGAGCGGTCGGCTCAACCGAAGAATGGTATGGCCTGCCAGCCGAAACCCGCCTCAGCGCTTCTCCCAGGCGGGCGAAGGCTGGTGCGAGAGGGGGGACTTGAACCCCCACGGTTACCCACGAGATCCTAAGTCTCGCGCGTCTGCCAGTTCCGCCACTCTCGCGCCAGTCCGTTGTACTAGGGGGCCCGCCTCAGTGTCAACAATTCGCGCCCCCGCGAACGGCCCCGCCGAGCCTGGCATTGCCCCTGCTCGCGAGGTATACTGGGAGGCCTGTTTGACCGGCCTCTTGCGCATCGGCTTGAGAGGAGGTGCGACATGACGGGACTCCGCTTCGGCAGCATCCTGGCCCTTGCCCTGCTCCTGACGTGTGCCGGCGGGACAAGCTGGGCCTACCGCGATTACTTCACGCCCGAACAAAAGCAACAGCTCGCCAAGATTCAAACCGTTCTCGTGGACGTGATCGCCCTGACGGACAAGGGAAAAGTCGATGCGGCATCGATCCAGGGCGTCGTCGTCCCCGCCCTGCAAAGCCTCGGCTACACCGTGGAGACCGACGCCGCCAAACCCCACGACGTCGCGTTCAAGGTCAAATGCGAACAGCGTAAAACCTGGGAAGGGACGACCGCCGCAGGCGGGGACGCCGATCTGCCCGACGCCCCTTCGCGTCTGTGGAAAGGCCCGGCCTGCCAACTGAACTACGTCCTGGGCTCGATGAAGATCAAGTGGCAGAAGGAAGTCCGCACGGACTTCGATGACGCCCTGCAAGCCGCCCAGAAGGCCGGGGCGGCGGATGCGGGGAGCTTTGCCATCGCGCAATTGCGCGACAAACTCGCGGCCTACGATTTCGCCGTCCTGCTGGCGGCCGAATGGGGACACCCCGACCGGCTGGTCAAGCTGTTGGACGATTCCGGCACGAATCAGCTCCGGAAGCTCAAAGTCATCGCCCTCTTGAGCGAGATGCAATCGGACGAGGCCCTGCCCAAGCTCCGCGAAGCGCTCAAGGACAAGGGGCTGGCCAAGCAAGCGGCCGCCGCGATGGGTAATACCGGCAAGGATTCCATCCCCATTCTCATCGATATGCTCAAGCAGTCAAAGGACCCGGAAATTCAGGCCGCCGCCGCCAAGGGCCTGGGACAGGTCGGGAACATCACGCCGGATCCCCGGATCGTCCCCGCTCTGTTGGAGATGCTCGATCCGCCCGGCGGCATCGACATCGCCGTCCAGACCGAAGTGGCCTGGTCCCTGGGCCGGCTGCCCGACAAGATGTCCGAAGCCCCGCTCAAGGCGCTGGACAAGAAGCTCCAGCACATGCGCGACCCGGACAATATTCCGCTCAAGAAGCTCAAAGAGGCCGTCTTCTGGTCGATCAAGCAGATCGACACCTACGACATGTTCAGTTGAGCACCGATCGGCTCGCCGATTGTCTCGCATGCCCGACGCCAAGCCCCTCGACATCCTGGAGCGTATCGCGCGCCAGATGGCGTCCAGCCTCGATTTGCAGGTCGTCCTGACCACGATCACGCAAGGGCTGGTGGACGAACTGGACGCCGCCTTCGCCCGCATCTGGCTGCTGGGGCCCGGGGACCTCTGCGCCGCCTGCCACAAGGCCGCCGATTGCGCCGATCGCCGCTTCTGTCTCCACCTGGCCGCCAGCGCCGGCCTCTATGCCAATCTCGACGGCGAATATCGGCGCATCCCGCTCGGCGCGCTGAAAATCGGCCGGATCGCGCAGGGGTGGGGACCAATGGCGACCAACGACATCCTGCACGACGACCGCCTGCCGAATAAACCGTGGATGACGGCCAACGGGTTGCAGTCCTTCGCCGGCCATCCGCTGATGTTCCGGAAGGAACTGTTGGGCGTGCTGGCCCTGTTCGGCCGTCGGCCCTTGGCCAAAGAAGAATTCGACCGGCTGGCCGTGTTCGCCAACGAAGCCGCCGTCGCGATCAAGAATGCCCAACTGTTCGCGGAGATCGAGCAGCTCAAGAATCGCTTGCAGGCGGAGAATCTTTACCTGCGCGAAGAGATCAAGCTCGAACACAATTTCGAGGAAATCATCGGCAACAGCCCCTCCATCAAGGCGGCGCTGCGGAAAGTGGAGCAGGTAGCGCCGACCGACTCGACCGTGCTCATCCTCGGCGAAACCGGCACCGGCAAGGAACTGATCGCCCGGGCCATTCACAATCTGAGCCCGCGCAAGGCTCGCCCGCTGGTGCGGGTGAATTGCGGAGCCATCCCGGCGCACCTTGTCGAGAGCGAACTCTTCGGCCACGAGAAGGGCGCCTTCACCGGCGCCACGGCCAGGCGGATCGGCCGATTCGAGCTGGCCGACGGCGGCACGATTTTCCTCGACGAAGTCGGCGAATTGCCGCTCGACGCCCAGGTCAAACTCCTTCGCATCTTGCAGGAACGCGAGTTCGAACGCGTGGGGGACAGCCGGCTTCTGAAAGTCAACGTGCGCGTGATTGCCGCAACCAATCGGGATCTCGGCGAAGCCGTGAAGGCCGGCTCGTTTCGCTCCGATCTGCTGTATCGCTTGAACGTCTTTCCCTTGGAGCTGCCACCGCTCCGCTCGCGCCCGACGGACATTCCGCCGCTGGTCACCTACTTTTTGGAGAAATTCGCCAAAAAGTTCGGCAAACATTTCGACGGCGTGTCGCAGGCGACCATGGCGCGGCTCATCGGCTATGCCTGGCCCGGCAACGTCCGGGAGTTGGAAAACGTGATCGAGCGGGCGGCCATCCTCGCGCAAGGGTCAATGGTCCGGATCGAAGACTCCCTCCTGGACCGCCACGTCGACGACCGAACCGCGGTCGAGACGCTCGAAGAGGTCGAGCGCGCACATATCCGGCGGGTCCTACAAGAAGCGGATTGGACGATCGAGGGCAAACAAGGTGCTGCCGTTCGCCTTGGTTTGCATCCGAATACACTCCGCTCGCGCATGCAGAAGCTCGGGCTCAAGAAACCTCGCCTCGCGTCGCTCTAAGCTCTCCCTATGACCTGTTTTCCCCACGAGATATCGTGGCGCCACGATATCTCGTGGCAGAGGGCGCTCCTCTTCCCCTTGTTGCCTTATCCTCAAGCGATCGTAAGTTGCTGATCGTTCGAAGATTGTTCTTGCCGGATCAGTCTTCATGCGATTCGGCACTGGACTTGCCCTGTCTTGAGGGTCAGACATCGACGTCGGACGATCAGAGAGGCCGGCCCATACTCGACGAACTGAATGGGCATCGGACCATGCTAGAGACCATCCACAGGATCAAGAAGACTATCTTGGACGGCTTGGCCTTGAAAGGCTATGACCCGGTCGCCTACCACACCGAAGGTCGGGCAATCGAAGGTCGCAAAGAGTTTGCTCACGAATATGCGAACGCCACATGGCGGTTTGCGAGCCCGAACAACCGCGACCGCTTTGTGGCCGATCCCAAGAAGTATGCACCGCAATACGGCGGCTACTGCGCGTGGGGTATCAGTCAGGGGAAGTTCTTGGACGGCGATCCGCAGGTCTGGCAGATCGTCGACGGCACGCTGTACGTCCACTACAACAAGGCAATCCAAAAGACCTGGGAACGGGATATTCCCGGCCTGATTGCCAAGGCGGATGGGCACTGGTCGACGATGGAACAACTCGATTGAAAGGACAGCATTCTGCGACCGCGCACGGAGGCGCAGCCGCATCCTCGTTGACAAACAAGGAGGGAGTCATGAAAACCGCCATCATCATTCTGTCCGATCCGAAGGACGGTTCCGAAGAAGCGTTGGGGCGCGTCTTCAATGCCCTGGCGCTGGCCTCGGAATGCAAGCAGAACGGCGACGACGTCGCCGTGGTCTTCAATGGCGCCGGCACACGATGGCCCGCCGAACTGACCAAGCTGTCGCATCCGGCCAATCTACTCTACAATTCGGTGCGCGACGTGGTGCGGGGCGCCTCGTGCGGCTGTGCGGAGGTCTTTGGCGCCACGGACGGGGCCAAAGCCTGCGGGGTTCCGATCGTCAAGGATCATGCCCTGGCCGGGACCGCAGGGCTCTTAAGCCTGCGCCGGTACGTGGCCGAAGGCTGGAACACGATGGTGTTTTGAGAGGCAGGAGACGACGATGGCATCCAAATATCTCGACCTCACATTCACCGACTCGGTGCGCCGGGCGCAGAGGGAGCACTACGGGCATGCTGCCCGGATCACGGACGCTCCAGAGCGGGATCCGCTGGGCCAAGAAGAAACGTCGTTCATCGCGACGCGGGACAGTTTCTATCTGGGCACCGTCAGTGAAACCGGATGGCCGTACATCCAGCATCGCGGCGGCCCTGCCGGCTTTTTGCGGGTTCTGAATCCGACGACCCTGGCCTTTGCCGACTACAAGGGGAATCGCCAATTGCTCAGCACCGGCAACTTGTCGGTAAACGATCGCGTCTCGCTGTTCCTGATGGACTATCCGCATCGCACGCGGTTGAAAATTCTCGGCCGCGCGCGGATTGTGGACGTCCGGGCCGATCCGGACCTGCTTGTGCAGGTGGCTGATCGGACCATGAAGTCGAAGACGGAGCGCGTGGTGGTGATTGACGTCGTCTCGTACGATTGGAACTGTCCTTCCCATATCGCACCGCGCTATTCCCTGGCCGAAGTTGAAGAACTCGCGCAACCGCTGAAGGCGCGCATTGCGGAACTCGAGGCCCAGCTTCGCCCCGGGCGAACCTGACTGGGCAAATTCGAGCAATTCTGTTACAAAAGAAACATACACTCTTTTCTAACCAACAGGAGACCAACCCCATGACCGACATATCGCGCAGACGGTTTCTGCAACTCGCGGCGACGACCGGGGGAGCCCTGGCCTGCGGCGACGTCATCGAACGGACGCTCGGCCTTGGGCCGAGGACACGCCTCGCCTATGCGGGCGAGCCGATCAAGGTCGGCATTCTCGATCCCCTCTCCAGCCCCTATAAGACTTCCTCCATCCACGACGTGCACGGCGCCAACGTGGCCGTGGACCTCTTCAACAAAAACGGCGGCGTGCTGGGCCGGCCGGTGGCGATTCTGGAGGCCGACGACGCCTCCAACGTCCAGACGGCGCTGAAGGCCGCCACGAAGTTCATCAAGGAGGATCGGGTGGACGTCCTCATGGGGACCTTCAACGGTGAGGTGGCCCTGGCCGTGGCCGACCTGGCCAAAAAAGAAAATAAGCTCTTCATGGTCACGGGCGCGCACGTCATGGAGCTGACCGGCTCCGGGTGCAACTCGCATACCTTCGTGTTCATGCCCAACGCGCAGATGCTGGCGAAATCCGTCGCGCCGCATCTGGTCAAGGCCTACGGGACGAAAGTGTTCATGGTGACCGCCGACACGGTGGACGGCAAGGCGGCGCAGGTGGCCATGACCGACGCCCTGAAGGCCAACGGCGCGGAAATCATCGGCAACACCGTCACACCATTCGGCACGACGGATTTTACCGCCGCGCTGACCGAGGCGAAAAACGCGAAGCCGACCCTGATCGTGCTCAACCTCTACGGCTGGGACTTGGTCAACGCGCTCAAGGCCTTCGCCAAGCTGGAGTTGGCCAAGGAGAAGATCGGCGTGGGCGGCATGATCGGCGGCGAGCAGATCGGCCGGCCGCTGGGCTATGCGAGCAACGCCGGCATTTGGGGCCTGATCTGGGACCCCAAGATCAACACGGAAAGTTCGAAGCGCTTCGTCCAGGGCGTGATCGACAAGTACAACCACACGCCCACCTCTCGCTGCTACCTGGGCTATGCCGCGACGACGCAAATTCTGGACGCCATGCAACGCGCCGGCACGACTGACGCCCCTGCGTTAATCAAGGCCTTGGAAGGCCATGAGTTCGACGGCTGTAAAGTGGGCAAGTCGTACTTCCGCGCCTGGGACCACCAGCATGTGCAGGATGTGTTGGTCGGCGAGGCCTTCGGCAAGGAACTCGGCCTGGGCCACTACAAGATCCTCTCAACGGTCCCTGGCGAGACAGTCGCCGGAGGGCGCGACTCGTCCGCCTGTACACTCTAGCCACGCCGAACTCCCCGCGCCTCGGCGCATGACGCGGCGTCATGCGCCGAGGTTGCTTTGCCATTGCTTTGCCGCTGCCATACCCTGTATAAGGCCGCCCCATGCGATTCAGGGTCAAGACCGTCTTGGTGCAGATCGCGGTCATCATGGCTGTGGGGGGGACGGTCCTCTCGCTTGCACCAGATCTGTCTTACGCTGAAACAGCTCCATCGGCCGAGATACCTCCGGCCATCAGCGAATCGTCCCGCGACACCATATCGACGGCCGCGCCCGTTCCGATCAAAACCAAGCCCAAGACAGTCGGGTTCGAAGCCAAGGTGGGATCGTGGTTATCCACCGGCGAGACCCAGTGGTCGCACAATGCCTCGTCGCTCAGTTCGCTGGTCGGCAACCCGACCTCGAAGTTGACCTACAAAGACGTCGGCACCAACATTGTCGAGTTCGGCGGGAAGCTCACCGTCCTGGAACGGGCCTTCCTACGCGCAGACTATGGCTTCGGCGGGATCGGCGGCGGGCGCCTGACTGACGACGATTATCTCAGCGCGGCGGGCGCGACGTTCTATGGCACCGCCACGCCGGGCGCACAACTTGTGTCGCGCACCCACAGCGACATCAACGGCAACGACGTGCGCTATCTGAACATCGACCTGGGGTTCACCTTCTATCAATTCCCCAACGGGAAGGGTTCCTTGAGCACGTTTTTCGGCTATCAAAATTGGCGCGAGGCCCAGTCGGCTTCGGGCGTCACCCAGGTCATCTGCACGGCGGTCGGCACCTTCTGCAGGGCACCCGGCACGGTCACGAACTCGGGCCGGACGGTGATTTCGAATACGACGTCGTGGAACTCGCTCAAGGTCGGCGTCGAAGGGGACTACAACGTCTGGTCACGCGTGACGCTCGGCGGGAAAGTGGCCTTCATTCCCTATGCATCGCTGGAAAACCGCGACATCCACCACTTGCGGACCGATCTGGCGCAAAACCCCTCGTTCAAGATGACCGGCAACGGACTGGGCGTGAACGCGGAAGGGACGGTTTCGGTCCGTCTCGTCTCGACGCTCTTTCTCGACCTCGGCTATCGCTTCTGGTATCTCAGCGTTTCGGACGGCACCTGGCAGTCTTTCTCCCGCACAGGCGCCGTCTCCACGGCCCAACTCAAGGAACTGTCCACGATGCGGCAGGGTGCGACGCTGGGCCTGCGTTACACGTTTTAACGGCCAACGCCGTTCCCTACGAACCGCCCAACAACCGGACTTCGCGCTGCGGGAAGGGTATCGCAATATCACAGGCCCGGCATTCCTCGACGAGCGCCTGGTACAGCTCGCCCTGCGCCTGCACCACCCCGTCTACGCGCACCCAGGGCTGAACGGTGAGGGTGATGGCCGAATCGCCCAGCGCCCCCACGCCGACGAGCGGGGCCGGCTCCTTCAGCACGCGGGGGCTCCGGTCGAGCACGCGGCGGACCGCGCCGATGGCCTCGGACAGGTTCGTGTCGTAGGCCACGCCGACCGACAAGACCAACTGCTTCATCGTGCCGTAATTATGCAGAATTTCGCCCACGATTTTCCCGTTGGGAATGACGACGAGCGATTGGTCCAGGTGCGTGAGGGTCGTGGAGAAGAGCGTAATGATCGACACCTGGCCGTGCACGCCGACGACCTCGATATATTCCCCGACGCGATAGGGCTTGGTGAAAATGATCGTGAGCCCCGCGAAGACGTTGGTCAGCACCCCCTGCATCGCGAGGCCGACGCCCAAGCCCACGACCCCGACGCCCGCGATGAGCGGCCCAACTTGCACGCCGAATTTGTCCAGCGCCACGATCGCGGTGAAGAGCAGCACCACGCCTTTGGCCAGGCGGACGATCAGCATCCGCACCGGCGGTTCCAGGTCGTGATGGGCCAGCCAGCGCTGCGCCACCTTGCCCGTCCAGCCGGCCAGCAAGAACCCGCCGGCGAGAATCAGCAAGGCGCCCAGGACTTGGAACCCGTACCGCACCGCCAGGTCCAGGATCAGATCGGTGTAGGCCATCGCGTCCTCCCCTTCGTTCGCCCCGGTCTTTCGTCGCGCCGCCGGCCCCGCGCGACCGGCAAAGAATCGCTGGGCGGCGACGAGGGCAAAAGTATATCATGCAGCCCATGCCCATGATCGGCCATCCGATGGCTTGCCGACTGGGGGGCGGCCTGCTTGCCGCCCTGTCCCTTGTGCCATGGCTGGGGCCTGCCGGCTGCGCTATCAATCCGGTCAGCGGCCGGCCCGAGGTCGTGCTCGTGTCCGCCGCACAGGAGCAGCGGCTGGGCGACGAAGAGGCCAAGAAAGTCGAAGCGGACGTCGGCGTCTACGACGACGCGGCGCTGGGCGCCTATCTGACCGATCTCGGCCGACGCCTGGCCGAGCAGTCTCCCCGCAAAGACGTGTCCTATACCTTCCGCATCCTGAACATGGTGGAGCCCAACGCCTTCGCCCTGCCGGGTGGGCACGTCTACGTCTCGCGCGGGCTGCTGGCCTTGGTCAACTCCGAAGACGAACTCGCGGGCACGGTGGGCCACGAGGTCGGACACGTCGCGGCGCGCCATTCCGTGGAAGCCATAACGCGCACAGCGCCCTTCGCCATCATTACCGGCCTCACGGCCGGCGTGACCGGACTCGTGATCCCGTCGCTGGGACGGGTGATCGGCGGCATCGGCAATACCGCCACGAGCCTGGTGGTGTCACCGTTCAACCGCCAGCAGGAGCGCGAAGCCGACGAAGTCGGGCAAGAGATCGCCGCCAAGGCCGGATGGGACCCGGCCGGGCTTTCCACGTTTCTCGGCACCTTGGAACGCGACGACGTGCTGCGCCGACATGGTCCGAGGAAAACCAGCTTTTTCGATACCCACCCGGCCACGCCGGAACGGGTCAAGGATACGGCCGCTCGCGCGAAGCAATTGTCTCGCGCCGCTGGCCAGCCAATTAGCGACTCTACAGCTTCGTTCCTGGCCAGGCTCGATGGGCTGGTCGTCGGTCCGCGCGCCGCGGACGGGCTGATCGAAGACCGGTCGTATCTCCATCCCGACCTCGATATCCGCATGGACGTTCCCGAACGGTGGACCATCGAGAACGCCGCCCAACATGTAGCGGCGGCGAATCGCGACGGCACTCAAGCGCTGCTTTTGAACGTGGCCGGGTCGGGTGAGGACCCGCTGGACGGGGCCCGCGCGCTCGAAGAATCCACCAAGACACCCCTGGTCAAGCACGTGCAGCGGTTCACGGTCAACGGGCTGGCGGCGGCCGGCATCGCGATTCAGACGGAGACCAAGCAGGGCCCCTTGGCGCTCGACCTGGTGTGGATGGCCCATGCCGGGCGAATCTATCAACTCGCCGGCGCGAGCCCGGCCGCGCGCAGCGAGGCCTTCCGCCCGGTTTTCGACGAAATCTTGCGCAGCTTCCGGCCGCTGACCAAAGCCGAGCGGGCCGGCATCCGCGAACAGCGCCTCCGCCTGGTGCACGCCCGGCACGACGAACCGCTCGACGCCTTGGCCGCCCGGACGCACTCGGCCTGGACCGCGGAGCAGATCGCGGTGGCCAACGGCTTGGCGCCAAACACACGCCTCGCGGAGGGCACGCTCGTCAAGATCGTCGTCGCGGAACCCTATCGATCGAACCCGTGATGGCGACCTGGCCACGTGACGTCGATTCCTCCATTGCCCGCGCGACCACGAAGGCCCTCGCAGGCTCCGGCGCACCCCTCTGTGTCGTCTTGCTGGCCCCTCCCCCCCATGATAAGATGCGCGCCTCCTTTGGGCACTGATCGTGCGGAGAGGTGCGAGAGTGGACGAATCGGCGTGCCTGGAGAGCACGTGTCCTGGCAACGGGACCGTGGGTTCGAATCCCACCCTCTCCGCCAAAGCGCCAGCAGCCGATGCGACTGGATATGGAGCGGTAAGAATCGTGTCGGCCACCCAAGAGGGTGGGATTCGAACGGGGGGGACCGCGGGGGGGATGCCCCCCCTGCGTGGGGAGATACGAGGGGGCTGGCCCCCTCAGTAGGAGCGCGAGCTGGATCTGCGAGCGCGACTTCGAATTCCCACCCTCTCCGCCACTTCTTGGCGCGACAGAAGCCGTCGGCTTGTTGATCACCGGGCAGTGACGCGCCAGGGATCAGCAGGCCGTGCCGTTCCCGCACCATGAAACGGTGTCGCTTCGCGACGAGTGTCGTTTTAAGCAAAGAAAGACGGAGACGGTCGCGTTGCGCGACACCGCTTACGGCGTTCGTCGCCACTGCCGGAAGGGACCTGGCGCGCCATTGCCGGATAATTGAAGATTTGACGTTTTACGCGCCAAAACTCGGGGCCGGGCCCTGTGCGACAGAATCCTGTCAACCCCGCCAGGTCCGGAAGGAAGCAACGGTACGCAGGCGAGTCTGGGTGCCGCAGGATCACCTGGCCCCACTTTCTCCGTGGCGCGAGAGGAACCACCGGCTTGTCGATCGAGGGGCAGTGGCGCGCCAGGGATCAGCAGGCCGTGCCGTTTCTGCACCATGAAACGGTGTCGCTTCGCGAGGCCCATGTTCGTGCCCGCCCCTAAGGTCTAACCATGGACTATCAGGTTTCGGCGCGCAAATACCGTCCCGGCAGCTTCGACTCCGTGATCGGCCAGCCGCACGTGGTGCGGACGCTGCTCAACGCCATCGCCTCCAAACGCATCGCCCACGCGTTCTTGTTTTCGGGCACGCGCGGCGTCGGCAAGACGACGGTCGCGCGCATCCTCGCCAAAGCCCTCAACTGCGAACAGGCCCAGGCCGGCGCCCCCTGCGACGTCTGCGTGACTTGCCGGGAGATTGCCGACGGGACGTCGGTCGACGTCGTCGAGATCGACGGCGCCTCCAACACGAGTGTGGACGACGTCCGAGAAATTCGCGAGAACGTCAAGTTCATGCCGTTTCGCGGCAAGTACCGCGTCTACATCATCGACGAAGTCCACATGCTCTCGAATTCGGCCTTCAACGCACTGCTCAAGACGCTCGAAGAGCCGCCGGCCCACGTGGTGTTCATCTTCGCGACGACCGAGCTGCACAAGATTCCCGCCACCATCCTGTCCCGCTGCCAGCACTACAACTTCCGCCGCATCGCGAAGGTCGAGATCGTCGAGCGGCTGCGGCATGTCGCGACGCAAGAAGGCGTGACGGTCGAGGACCGGTCCCTGGCGGCGCTGGCCCGCGCGAGCGAGGGCAGCATGCGGGATGCCTTGAGTTTGTTGGATCAGGCCGTGGCTTTCAGCGGCAAGACGATCGCGCACCAGGCACTCGAAGCGCTGCTCGGCACGGTCCCCCAGGAGCAGGTGCGGGCCATGGTCTCGGCCATCCGGGCGCGGGACGCCGGCGGCGCCGTCCGCGTCGTCGCCCACTTGCTGGACCAGGGGCACGACCTCCGGGCCTTCTGTGCGGAACTCGTCGAGCATCTGCGCCATCTGCTCGTCGCCACGGTCGTGCCGTCTGATCGCGGACCGGCGGCGCTGCACGGCCTCGTGGATTTGTCGGACGAAGAAATCCGCGAAATCCAGGCGGAGGCCCAAGGGCTCGACTCGGCCCGGCTCCAAACGCTCTTCGCCCTTTTCACCGAAGCGGAAGACCGGCTTCGAATGAGCGCGCAGCCGCGGTTCGTCCTGGAGGTGGCCGCCATCCGCGCCGCCGAGCCGGAGAGCGCCACGGCGGCGGCCCCTCGAGTCGAACGGCCCGATCCAGCCAAGCTGGCGGTGCCGGGACGGCCCCTCGCCCCACCGGTGCCTCCTGCCAAACCAGCGCCGACGCCGACGCTAACGACATCGCCCTCGCGCCAGAACGCACCGCCGCCGGCCGCCGCAAAGCAGGCTCAGGCCTCGGCCCCCCGGCCCGCCGTGCCGCCGGCGACCGTCGCCAAGCCGGCCACGCCCCCACCACCGCCCTTGACGCTCGACTGGGAAGCCGTCGTCAAAGAAGTCGAGCAGGTCTATCCCATCGTCGGCGCCTTCCTGGCTCAGGGGAGCTTGGTCCAAGCGGAAGGCGCCGACGTGACCGTCGGATTTCCCGCTACGGCGAGCACCGCCCTGGCGCGCATGCAGAAAGACGATGCCCTCGCGCAAGTCTCGGAGGTCTGCGGCCGCATGGCCGGCCGGCCGGTGCGTCTGCGCGTCGTGGAATTGTCCGGTGACCGGCTGGCGGCGCCGACGGTCGCGCAGGCCCGGCAGGCCCGCGACCGGGACAACAAACAGGCCCTGCTCGACCGCGCGCGGGCCCATCCGGCGGTGAAACAGGTGCTTGCGACGTTCGGGGCCGAGCTCGCCGACGTGCGGCCGCTGGCCCCCAAGAAGGAGTCCGACGCATGAGCAGAAATCCCTTCGGCAATCTGGGCAATATCATGAAGCAAGCGCAGGCGATGCAGGCCCAGATCGCCAAAATTCAGGAACAGGCGGCGTCCAAAACGGTGACCGGCACGGCGGGCGGCGGCATGGTGACGGTCACCGCCAACGGCGCGCTGGAGGTCACCGCGGTCGTGATCGACCCGGAAGTGCTGAAATCCGGCGACGCGGACATGCTGCAGGACCTGGTCTCGGCCGCCGTCAACGACGCGCTCCGCAAGGCGCGCGAGATGATGGCGGACGAGATGAAAGCGGTGACGGGTGGCCTGAACCTGCCCGGCATGTTCTGATGGGCCTGGACCAGCAGGGCCTGTTGGCATCGCTCATCCGCGAACTCGTCCGCCTGCCGGGCATCGGCCAGAAGACCGCCCAGCGGCTCGCCTTTCACTTGTTGAAAACGGAGCGGGACGACGCGATCCGGCTGGCCGACGCGATTCGCGCCGTCAAAGACGGCTTGGCCTTCTGCCGGCAATGCCGCAACATCGCCGAGGGCGAGTTGTGCGAATTTTGCCGGGACCCGAAGCGGGACCACACCAAAATCCTGGTCGTCGAAGAGCCCAGCACGCTCTACGCCATCGAGCGCAGCGGCGGTTATCGGGGGCTCTACCATGTGCTGCTCGGTTCGCTCTCGCCGCTCGACGGGGTCGGCCCCGGCGAAATCAAGGCTCACGAACTGATCGACCGGCTCAAGCAGGGGGGCGTCGAGGAAGTGATTCTGGCGACGAACCCGACGATCGAGGGGGAGGCCACGGCCATCTACCTTACCCGGCTGATCAAACCGTACGGCGTCAAGGTCTCCCGGATCGCCTACGGCATTCCGGTCGGCATGGACATCGAATATGCGGACGAGGTGACGTTGATCAAGTCCCTCGAGGGCCGGCGCGACCTCTGAGCGACTCTCTCGGCTCCATCGATCGCCTTCGTTGACGTGCGTTTTTCGCCTTTGCTATAGTGCCGCATGCCAGCCCGGAAGTCCACGGCCCGCACCACGAAAAAGGCGGTTCGCGCCAGACCGGCCAAGCCCTCCGCGAAGACGCGCCCCTCGACTCGGGTCGCCGCGGCAGGGGTCAGACGGGCGGGCAAAGCCGCCAAGAAGCCTGCGAAGCGGCCGACCTCGCAATACGCCGACATCCGCCGCGACCTCGAACGCCAGCGCGCCACCCTGCTCCAGGAAGCCGGCGTGCCCCTCACGAACCGCGCCGAGTTCGAAATGTTTCCGGACCTGACCGACCAGGCGTCGGCCACGATGGATCAGAATTTCGTGTTGCGGTTGCGGGACCGGGAACGGAAGCTGCTCAAGAAGATTTCCGAAGCGATCGACCGGATCGACAGCCGGACCTACGGCATTTGCGAAAGCTGCGAGGCCGTCATCCCCTACAAGCGGCTGAAGGCCCGTCCGGTGACGACGCTCTGTATCGACTGCAAGACCCAGCAGGAGCACGACGAACACATCCGCGCCTGAGCGGACTCACTTCCTCTTCGCCATCTTCTCCAGTTTGTGCTTGGCCCGCGCCACGCGCTCGTGCTCTTCGGGAATACCCTCCGCCAGCGCCAGGTAGGTTTCGTAGGCCTCGATCGCCAGCTTCGGGTTGACGGTTTCGTAGGCCTCGGCCAGGTTGAACCGGGCCACGGGATAATTGGGCTTGAGCGTGACGGCCTTATCGAAGGCCGCCAGGGCTTTCTTGTCCTCGCCCATCGCTCGATAGGTATCGCCCAAGTTGTTCAAGACGTCGGGGCGGCTGGGATAGATGGCCAGCGCCTGCTGCATGGCATCGACGGCCAGCTTGAGGCGGCCCTGACGCTTGTACGCCAAGCCCAGTTTGTGGTGGGCTTCGGACAGTTGCACCTTGTCGGTGAAGCCGCCGGCGATGGCCTTACTGTAGGCCGTCGCGGCGACGGCCGGATCGCCGGCGGCGCAATAGGCCAGTTGCGCCGTTTCCCCGCGCGCGAATTGCTGGAGGGAGCCGAAGGGTTCCTTATCCTCGAAGCCCCGCACATCCGCTTTGGTACCTTTCACCTTGTCGAAGCCGGAGACGCGGGACAGAAACTCTTTCCGGTACGGACTGAGCAGCAGCGCATAAGGATCGAGCGAGAAGGAGGCGGACACCAAGGACGCGGATTCGATCCGCCCGTGGATGATGTACTGCGTCGTGCTCTTTTCGTCCCCCGTGCGGTAGAGCGAACTCGAATTGAACCCGCCTTTGTCCGGCGCCTGAGCCAAGCTGACGTAGAATTGCACGTCCGGCTTGAGTTGCATGATCGTCTGCTTGAGCACCGGATAAGGATCGAGGCTCAATCCGCCGGGAAACACAAAGAGCACGCCGGCCAGCAGGCCGTCCTCGTCGAAGAAATACGATTCGTCGGCCTTGGATGCGCTCTGCGCGCCGGGGATGCGCAGCTCTTCGCCGGTTCCCCAGGGCTGGCGCTGGACCGACGAGCCCGGATGGGCCTTGAGAAAATCCGGCTTGCGGTCGCAGGGCTTGGCGGATTTCAGGAGGACCAGGTCGCTGGCCGAAGGGGGCAGCGTACGCGTCGGCGGACCGTCGGAGCAGGCCGCGAGGCCCGCAAGCGCCAGCAGCCAGGCGACCGGCTTGCGGACTCGGCTGGTTCGGAGCAGGTCTCCGGTCTGACGCATTGCCTTCGTCGCAGCAGAACGGGTGTCGGCGAGATCGAGGCGCTACTTGACCGGCCGCTTGGCGAAGGCCGAGGGTCGCATCGTGTCCACCATGGCATCTTCCGGCGTAAACCCGAAGAGCCCGGGCCAGAGCCAGGCCAAGGTGTACAGGGGCCGGTCGATGGCATAGTCCATCGCCAAGGCGCCGGGGTACGCCACGAATCCGATCCAACGCAAGGGATGGTCATTGAGCGTCGCCGTGCCGCCCGGATCGGAGTACACGAGTGCGGTCGATTCCATCGAGGTATAGATCGTGATCTGCTGGGCCGCCTGTTCCCGTTCCAAATCCCGTGTCGTCGAACAGCCGGCGCCCATCAAAGCCACGGCCACCATCAATCCGGTCAGCAGTTGGTTTTTCATGATATCCCCTCGTTCCAGCGATCTTTTCTAGAGCCCGTCACGATCGCGCCGAGTCTATCGCGACGTCCTAAAACTTGTCTACGAATTTGTCGTTTTGCGTCGGGGGAAAGAGAGCAGCCGGAGGCGGCGAGCCGAGAATGGTGGGCGATACAGGTATCGAACCTGTGGCCTCTTCCGTGTGAAGGAAGCGCTCTGCCACTGAGCTAATCGCCCACGCGCGGCGGACTCTAGCATAGGCCCCCCAGGCAGTCAACGCGCGGGTGGCGGGCATCTCCGGCGTTCCTTGACTTCGCGGAAATGCGGTTCGTAGAATGCCCCGCCTTCCTCAAAACCTGAACAGATTGAACAGGATGTTCAAAAAGGCCGTTCAGCGCGGCCGCAGCAAGCGAGGAGGTGAGGCGTACGCTTTTGGTACGTTGAACCTCCAAGCGCCGCGAGAACAAAGCTGGCGGACTTTTTCAACATCTTGCCGGGACAGCCACACATGATGCGCGAAGATGTGCTTATCATCGGCGGCGGCCTGGCCGGCTCCGAAGCCGCTTGGCAGGCCGCGACGCGGGGCGCCAAGGTCACCCTGTACGAAATGCGCCCCAAGGAGCCGACGCCGGCTCACAAGACCGGCTTCCTCGCCGAACTGGTCTGCTCCAATTCTCTGGGCTCCGCCGACCCGCTGAACGCGCCGGGCATCTTGAAAGAGGAGATGCGCCGGTTGAATTCGCTCGTCATCCGCATCGCCGACGAAGTCCGCGTGCCGGCCGGGTCGGCCCTGGCCGTCGACCGCGAATTGTTCTCCAAGCGGATCACCGACACGCTGGAAAGCCACGCGAACGTCCGCATCATCCATGAAGAAGTGAAGGAGATTCCCGCGGACGGTCTCACGATCGTCGCCACCGGCCCGCTCACGTCCGATGCCTTGGCGACGGCCATCCGTGAGTTGACTCACAGCAAGCACCTGTACTTTTTCGACGCCATCTCGCCGATCGTCGATGCCGATTCAATCGACATGTCCGTCGTCTTTCGCGCCTCGCGCTACGACAAGGGCACGGCGGACTATTTGAATTGCCCGATGGACCAGCCCACCTACGACGCCTTCTACGACGCCATGATGGCCGCCGAGAAGGTGCAGCCCAAGGATTTCGAAAAGGTGCCCTATTTCGAAGGCTGCATTCCCATCGAGGTCATGGCCGAACGGGGACGCCAGACGATGCTTTTCGGGCCCTTGAAACCCGTCGGCCTGGAGGATCCCCGGACCGGCACGCGGCCGCATGCCGTCGTGCAGCTCCGCCCGGAGAACCGCGACGGCACCTGCTACAATCTCGTCGGGTTTCAAACCAAACTCACTTATGCGGAACAAAAGCGCGTGTTCCGGATGATTCCGGGCCTGGCACAGGCCGAGTTTCTCCGCTACGGCAGCATCCACCGCAACACCTTCATCAATTCGCCCGATCTGCTGCGGAACACCTTGCAGCTCAAGGCCCGCGGCATCACCTTCTTCGCCGGCCAGTTGGTGGGGGTCGAGGGCTACACGGAATCCGCGGCCATGGGCGGGCTGGCCGGCATCAATGCGGCGCGGGGCCTGGCCGGGCTGCCCCTGGTGACGCCGCCTCCGACGACGGCCCACGGCGCGCTGCTGCACTACATCACGACGTCGGACCCTCGGCATTTTCAGCCGATCAACACGAACTACGGCCTCTTCCCGCCCCTCTCGGCCAGGATTCGCGACAAGGAGGAGAAGCGGCGGCGGATCGGGCAGCGCGCGATCGAGGATTTCGAGTCGTGGAAGACGCAATCCGGGCTTTCATGACCTATCTGGAAGTCGAGCAAGGCGCCTCGCCGCAGACGCTCCGCGCCTATCGCTCGGACTTGCGGCAGTTTCTCGCCTTCGCGAAAAGCGAGCGGCCGACAGCGGCGTCCGCTCCCTCGCCGGACGACGTCGACGCCATGACGGTGCGAGGGTATCTGGCCTGGCTGGACCGGCAGGGCGAGCAAAAGTCTTCGATGGCCCGCAAGCTCGCCGCGCTCCGCAGCTTCTATCGTTTCCTCGCCCGCGAAGGGCGGACGCGCCGGAACCCGGCCCAGGAAGTCCGCACGCCCAAGCTGGCGCGGCGGCTGCCCCGCGTGTTGACCAAAGACGATGCCGACGCGCTGCTGGACAGCCCGGAAGGCGACACGCTGGCCGCGGCACGCGATCGGGCCATCTTGGAAACGCTCTACTCGACCGGCACGCGCGTGAGCGAACTCGTCGGTATGAACCTGGACGACCTGAACGCGACGGAAGGGTTGGTCCGCGTGCGCGGCAAGGGACGCAAGGAGCGCATCGTGCCCATCGGCGAGGTCGCCCTCGACGCCATCCGCGCCTATCAAGACAAGCTCGTGCATCGCGCATTCGCCCCGGCCGGCCGGCGCGAAGCCGTGCCCGTGTTCCTCAACCCGCGTGGCGGCCGCCTGAGCAGCCGCAGCGTCGCGCGCATCGTCGCCCGCTATTCCGCGCCGCTCGCGGCGGGCCGCATCAGCCCGCACGCCCTGCGCCATTCCTTCGCCACCCATCTGCTGGACGAAGGCGCGGATCTCCGCGCGATCCAGGAAATGCTCGGCCATGCCTCGCTGGCGACCACTGAACGGTACACCCACGTGGCCACCGACCGCTTGATGGCCGTCTACGACCAGGCCCATCCGCGGGCCAAGGACGCGGGGCGTCCCGCGAGCCCACCGAAACGAAAGGCTTAACGCCCATGCCCCTGCTCATTCGTTCCACGACGATCCTCTGCGTCCGCCGCGACGGGTGCGTCGCGATGGGGTCCGACGGCCAAGTCACCGTCGGCACGACCGTCATGAAGCACAACGCCAAGAAATTGCGGCGGCTGCACCACGACACCATCCTCGCGGGCTTCGCCGGCGCCACCGCCGATGCCTTCACATTGTTCGAGAAATTCGAGGCCAAGCTCGAAGAGCACCGCGGCAACCTGACGCGCGCCGCCGTCGAACTGGCCAAGGATTGGCGGACGGACCGCGTCCTGCGCCGGCTCGAAGCCCTGCTCGCCGTCGCCGACCGGAAACAATCCTTCGTCATTTCGGGCACCGGCGACGTGGTGGAACCGGAGGACGGCATCCTGGCCATCGGGTCCGGCGGCCCCTACGCCCTGGCCGCCGCGCGGGCCCTGCTGAAACATTCCGGACTCGACGCGCGGACGGTGGTGGAAGAGGCCATGACCATCGCCGGCGGCATCGACATCTACACAAATCAACAACTGGTCATCGAGGAATTGCAGCCGTGATGTTCGAACGTACCCAGCCCCCGTCCGGCGATGCCGAGCGGCCGGCCTTCACGCACTTGACGCCGCGCCAGATCGTGGCCGAACTCGACCGCTACGTGGTCGGACAAAAGGCCGCCAAGCGCATGGTGGCCATCGCGCTACGCAACCGCTGGCGACGCCAACAGCTCCCGCCCGACCTGCGCGACGAGGTCATCCCGAAGAACATCATCATGATCGGGCCGACCGGCGTCGGCAAAACGGAAATCGCCCGGCGGCTGGCCAAACTCGCGCAGGCGCCGTTCATCAAGGTCGAAGCCTCCAAGTTCACCGAGGTCGGCTACGTCGGCCGCGACGTGGAATCCATCATCCGCGACCTGACCGAGCAGGCCGTGGCCCTGCTCAAGACGTCGTTCAGCGAACGGGTACGGCAGAAGGCCGAGCAGCTCGGCGAGGAACGGCTCCTGGACCTGCTCATTCCCCCACCCGCCGCCCGCACGGGCTTTGCCGCCGAACCGGTGCCGGACGCCGCGCCAACGGCGCCGCCGACCGGCGAATCGCACGAGGCCACCCGCTCCAAGCTCCGGCTCCAGTTGCGCGAGGGCAAGCTCGACCACCGCTCGGTGGAGATCGACGTCAAGGAGCGGGGCCTGCCGATCGGCGTGCTGACCAACGCGGGCGGCGCGGGCATGGAGGATTTGGAGAGCGGTCTGCGGGACATGCTGGGCGGGCTGTTTCCCGGCAAGAAGAAAAAGCGCCTCATGAAAATCCCCGAGGCGCTCAAGCACCTGACCCAGGAGGAGGCGCAGAAACTCATCGACATGGACGAGGTCGTCCGGGAAGCCGTCGCGAAGGTCGAACAGGCGGGCATCGTGTTCCTCGACGAGATCGACAAAATCGCCGGACGCGAAAAACACGCCGGCCCCGATGTCTCGCGCGAGGGCGTCCAGCGGGACCTCCTGCCGATCGTCGAGGGCTCGACCGTCAACACCAAGTACGGCCCGGTCCGCACCGACCACATCCTCTTCGTCGCCGCCGGCGCCTTCCACGTCGCCAAGCCGTCCGACCTGATTCCCGAACTGCAAGGCCGCTTCCCCATCCGCGTGGAATTGGAGCCGCTGACCAAGGACGATTTCCTCCGCATCCTGACCGAACCGCGCGGCGCGCTGGTCACGCAATACCGGGCCCTGCTGCAGACGGAATCCGTCTCCGTCGATTTCACGCCGGACGGGCTGGAGGAGTTGGCCGCTACCGCGGTGCTCGTCAACGAACGGACCGAAAACATCGGCGCCCGCCGCCTCTTCACCATCATGGAGCGCGTACTCGAGGAGGTCCTGTTCGACGGCTCGGAACGGGGCGGCCAGACGGTCGTCATCGACGCCCGCTACGTCAAAGAACGGCTGCAGGACATCGCCAAGGCCGAGGACCTGAGCCGATTCATATTGTAGCCAAACCGCCGCGCCGCTCGCCTCGGCGCACGGCTTCTGTTATAAGCTATCGCCATCGTCCCCGACGAGGAGCCTGAGATGAATCGACTCATCAAAAAAGCCGACGTGTTGGTCGAGGCCCTGCCCTACATCCGCACCTTCCGCGGCAAGACCATCGTCATCAAGTACGGCGGCCACGCCATGACCGAGCCGTCGCTCAAAAGCAAGTTCGCGCAGGACATCGTGTTGCTCAAATACGTCGGCCTCAATCCCGTCATCGTGCACGGCGGCGGTCCGCAGATCGACGACATGCTGGACCGTTTGGGCATCGAGGCGAAGTTCCGCCACGGCGTCCGCGTCACGGACGAAGTGACGATGGAAATCGTCGAAATGGTCCTGGCCGGCAAGATCAACATGGAGATCGTGGACCTCTTGAATTGCCACGGCGGCAAGGCCGTCGGGTTAAGCGGGAAGGACGGCGGACTGATCCTGACCAAGCCCCTCACCGCCAAGGCCTGGGCGGCCAGCCTCGAGAAGGACCTGGACGAAGGCGAGCTGGACGAGGACTTCGGGCTCGTCGGCGAGGTCAACTCGATCGATCCGCGCCTGATTCTCAGACTCCAGGAGGATCACTATATCCCCGTCATCGCGCCGATCGGCACGGACCGTGAGGGCCACACCCACAACATCAACGCCGACTTGGTCGCCGGGTCCATCGCGGCGTCCTTGAAGGCCGAAAAAGTCGTGATGATGACCGACGTCAAGGGCATCCGCGACGCCAAGGGCCGCCACCTTTCGACCGTCTCCCGCAAGGATGTCCAGCGCATGGTCAAGCGCGGCACGATCACCGAAGGCATGTTGCCCAAGGTCCATGCCTGCTTGAGCGCCCTGGATGGAGGCGTGCGCAAGGCCCATATCATCGACGGTCGCATGCCTCATGCGGTGCTGCTGGAAGTGTTCACGGACAAGGGCATCGGCACCGAAATTGTTTCTTAGCCTGTGATCGATCGGCTTCGCGCTCACATCGAAGCCCTCGTGGGCGAACGCCATCCCCTTTTTTCCCCCGCGAGACTCTCTCAGGCTGAGCGCTACCTCGCCGAACAGTTTGCGAGTCTGGGCTTGGCCGTCTCGTCCCATGCCTTCGAAGTCTTCGGCCGGTCGTTTCACAACGTGGTCGCCACGAAACACGTCGCTGGGCCTGCGACGATCCCGCCGCTGATCCTGGCCGCCCACTACGACACGGTGCCCGGCTCGCCCGGCGCCGACGACAATGCCAGCGGCCTGGCCGTGCTGCTCGAAACGGCCCGCGCCCTGCGCGAGGCGCGGCTCGCCGCCGAGGTCCGATTCATCGCCTTCTGTCTGGAAGAAGAAGACCTCCTCGGCAGCCGAGCTTATGTCACGCACTTACGCGAGCGACGAGAGCCGATCGCGGGCGCGATCGTGCTCGAATGCGTCGGCTGCTGCCGGCATGAAGAGGGATCGCAGACGATCCCGCCGGGAATCCCGATCGCCGTGCCGTCAGTCGGCAACTTCCTGGCCGTCATCGGGAACGAGGCGGCCACACCCCTCGTCGGCGCCTGCGTCCGGGCCGCCGGCTTGCCGGACCACGCCCTGCCGACCGTGCCGCTGATCGTGCCGGGACAGGGACAGGCGCTTCCCGACACCAGACGGAGCGACCATGCCGCCTTCTGGGACGAGGACCTGCCCGCCGTCATGCTCACCGACACGGCCAACTTCCGCAACGCGCATTACCACCAGACGACCGACACGATTGACACCCTGGACTTCTCGTTCATGGCCCAAGTCGCTCGCATGCTGGCCGCGACAGTGGTTGCATTGGCCGGCGAGACGGCGGCATCTCCCGATACTTCCAGCACTCCCGATATTCCCGATGTTCCTCCTCAACCCCGTTGACTTCTCGTCTCCGCCCGGAGTATCCCTTCTGCCGGTCATGCGACTCCCAAGACATTCCATCGCAACCTGGCATCTGCTCGCCCTGGCAGGGCCGCTTGTAGCCGCACTGAGCACGCCCGCCTGGGCCTACGAGGCCATCACGGTCGAACAGGGCGCGACCTTGGCCGGCATCGTCAAACTCGACGGGGCCGTGCCCCCGCCCCGTTCGCACAAGGTTACGATGGGTTCGAATCCGGAGTATTGCCAAGCCATCGCCGATCCCAAGGGCGACGTGGTGGTACCCCAGGCGCGGGTCTCGTCGAGCAAGACCGTCGCCGACGTCGTCGTGTTTCTCTTGAACGCGGAGAAGGGCAAGGCCGTGCCGCAAGAAGGGCCGGTCGTCGCCGTGGACCTCTGCCGCTTCGTACCCCCGGTTTCCGTCGGCATGCACGGCCAATCCTTGCGCCTGGCCATGCGCGACACCATCCTCCACCAAATCCGCGGCTGGGAGATGCAGGAGAAAAGCCGCCTGCCCCTCTATCACGTGGAAGGGTTGAACGCAGGACAGGAACGAGCCCTCCCTTTGGAACCGCGCCGCAGCGGCATCGTGAAATTGGAGTGCGACCAGCACCGCTTCATGGAGGGATGGGTGCTGATCACCACCAATCCCTACGCCTTCGTCACGGGCGAAGACGGGGTCTTCGCCATCACCGACATCCCGCCGGGAGACTACACCATCGCCGCCTGGCACCCGACGCTGGGCTACCAGCAGGGCCAGGTCACGCTGACCGCCGGCCACCGCACCACCGTTACGCTCACCCTGACCCCGCCGACGCCGTAAGTCGTCGCTGGCCGCTTCAGCCCTTCAGCGGTTGCGCTCACGCAAATAGCTTTCGGCGGGCAAATTCGCTAGACTGGCGACCAATTTTGCGTCGTTAGTTCTTCGGAGTGGCCTTTAGAGGGTGTTTATGCCACAGGCTCCGCTACTGGAACATGTGACCAAGACCATCGTCGAGCGGTTTCACCCAAAACGAATTGTCGTCTTTGGAAGCCATGCGCGAGGCGATGCCGGGCCGGACAGCGATCTGGACCTCTTCATCGAGATGGATACGCCGCGCAGACCGCCGGATCGAGCCATCGAAGTGAGCGAAGTCTTCGGGCTTCGTCCCTGGCCAATGGACATCGTGGTGTACACGCCGGAGGAAGTGCGCCGCCTGCGCCACGTGAACGGCACGCTTTTGTCGGTGATCGAGAAGGAGGGCAAGGTGCTGTATGAACAGCCCTGAGTCCAACTTCTCGGCCTGGCTGCGCAAGGCCGACCACGATCTGCTGAACATCGATAACAATCTTGCCGCCAGAGACATTCCCTGGGACACGGTCTGCTTCCACGCGCAACAAGCCGCCGAGAAAGTTCTGAAAGCCTTCCTGGTTGCCCGCGGCCGTGACCTGTCGAAGACGCACGATCTGGTGGCTTTGCTCACCCTCTGCGTCGAGTGCGATCCAAGCCTGACCGTCTTGGAATCGGATTGCCGAAAGCTGACGTCCTACGGAATAGCGGCTCGCTATCCTGACGATCTGTTCGAACCGAGCGAAGCGGATGGACGGGACATGGTCGCCGCAGCGCACCGAGTCCGCGCAAGGATTCTCACGCTTCTACCAGGACCTTCTTAAGCGCTTACACCGCCTCCTCCCCACACCTCCTTCAACACATTCTATGCGACGAAAACTTGCTCCCCGTACCAGGAAGGCCGTTGCCGAAGCTTTCGATCGTCTCGACTATCGTGCGCTCGGGCCAATCTATTGCGACGAGGGCGGGGACGCTTTTTGGCGGGACCGGCGGGGCCCCTGCGAACGGCTCGGAGTGAAACTGGCGGCGGTCCTGAAGTCGCGCGTGACGCCCGGCGGGCGCAGCCTCTACGTGGGCGCCGGCGTGGCCGAGTTGCCGCTTCTGCTCATGGAAACCGTGGAGCTGACACGCGAAGTGGCCGCCTATAACTTGCGGGTGAAAGAAACGGCGATTCTCAACAAGGCTTGTGCCGATCTGCCGGTGCGGGTCCTTGCAAGAGACGCCCGCAAGGCCGTGGGCCGCTTCGACCACCTCTGCCTTATCAGTGTGTTGAACGATCCGGAACGGTTTCCCGAACTCTCGGCCCTTTCCTACGGTCGCGCCAATCCGGCGACGTTCGATCCCGTCCGGTTCGCCAAGGAGCGCCGATCGGTCGAGGCCTTGGCCGACGCCTGCCTTCGGAAGCTGGCCAGGCCAGGCCTGGTGACGACCTCGGTGGAAGAAATTCCCTGGATCACCGCCTGGTGCGAACGGCACCGCATCTCCTGCGTCGTCGAAAACGCCGACTACCCGACCGCCCTGGTGGGCGATCCCGTTTGCTTCATCCACGTCGGGCCGTCCGGCCGATAGCACCGCGCGCCGCCCGCGCACGATTGACAGGCCTTTCGAGCGGCCCGTAGACTGCCTCCGTCATGCCCATGCCACGCAAGGCCCTTCCCATGATTGCCGCAACGGACGCCACGAGCCGGTCCTCGCCTCGGGCGGCGGGCGGCGCGAAGCTTCGCGCCGGCACCACCGTCGGTTTCGTCAATCTAGGTTGCACCAAGAACCAAGTTGACGCCGAAGTCATGCTGGGCTCGCTCACGGCCAAGGGCTTCGCCCTCACGGCGGACCCGGCCCGGGCGGAAGTCGTCATCATCAACACCTGCGGCTTCATCGAGGAAGCCAAGCAGGAATCCGTCAACGCCATCATCGAATACGGCACACTCAAGAAGGCGGGGTCCTGCAAAGTGCTCATCGCCGCCGGTTGCCTGGCCCAGCGGTATCAGGGCGAATTGCTCAACGAGCTGCCGGAGCTCGACGGCGTCGTCGGCACGGGCGAGATCGGCCGGATCGCCGAGATCGCCAAAGGGCTCCTCGCCCCGGCCAAGACTCGGCAACACCTCTTCGTCTCGCCGCCGCCGTACCTGTACGACGAGCTGACCCCGCGGCTGCGGCTCGACAAACCCTTCACGGCCTACGTCAAGATCGCCGAGGGATGCAACCGCAACTGCGCCTTCTGCGCCATCCCGCTCATGCGCGGCAAGCAACGGAGCCGCCCCATCGCGTCCATCGTCGCGGAAGCCACGCAGCTCGCCGACGAAGGCGTGAAAGAGCTCAACCTCATTTCGCAAGACACGATCAACTACGGGACGGACCTCGGCATCCGGCAGGGACTCACGAAACTGCTGCGCGAACTGGTCAGGGTGAAGGGGCTGCGATGGATTCGCCCCTTCTATCTCTATCCGCAGCAGGTCACGGACGAATTGATCGACCTCTATGCCGGCGAGGAACGATTAACCAAGTACATCGACATGCCGCTCCAGCACATCAACGACGCGATGCTGAAACGGATGCACCGGCTCGGCGACAAGGCGGCCATCACCGCCCTGGTGGACCGGCTCCGCTCCCGCATTCCGGACGTCACCTTCCGCACCGCCTTCATCGTGGGCTTCCCCGGCGAAACCGACAAGACGTTCAAGGAACTCAAGGCCTACCTGCGGGACATGGCCTTCGACCGCGTCGCGGTCTTTCTCTATTCGGACGAAGAAGACACGGCGGCGGTGGGTTTGAAAGGGAAAGTGGACCGGGCCGTCGCGGAGGCGCGCCGCGACGAACTCCTGGCGATCCAGGAAACCATCGCGCGCCAAAAAAGCCGAGGCAAGATCGGCAGCACCCTCGAGGTGCTGGTGGAAGGACCGTCCGAAGAAAGCGACCTGCTCCTGGCCGGACGCCACGAGGGACAGGGCCCGGAGATCGACGGTGTCGTGTACTTGACCGACGGAGAGGGCCGGCCGGGCGACTTCGTCAAGGTCGAGATCACCGATGCCTCGGCCTACGACCTCGTCGGGCAGATCACGGCATGAAGCCCGGCTTGGCTTTCAACGGATCGCTCAAGTAGGTCTTCGCGTAGCGGATGTAATTCTCGGCCGATTCTGCGATCCAGGCCAGTTCTTGCTCCGTCACCGGCCGTTTCACCTTCGCGGGAAACCCCAGCACCAGGCTCTTCGGCGGGACGATCGTCCCCTCCGTCACCAGGGCGCCAGCGCCCACGACGGAATCCTCGCCGATTACGGCCCCGTCCATGACGATCGCCCCCATGCCGATCAGCACCCGGTCCTTGATCGTGCAGCCGTGGAGCACGACGCGGTGGCCGACGGTCACGTCGTGGCCCACGATCAAGGGATGGGTATCGTGCGTCACGTGCAGCATGCACAGGTCCTGCACGTTGGTGCGGTCGCCGATGCGGATATAGTGGACGTCGCCCCGGACGACCGAGTGAAACCAGACGCTGGACTGCTCGCCGATGACGACGTCGCCGACGATGACGGCCGTGTCCTCGATAAAGGCGGATGCGGCGATGGTCGGCTTGATACCTTGGTAGGTGCGGATCACTGCGCCACTGTACGAAAGTCGTCCGGGACGAATCAAGCGGCGGCGCGGACCGGCAAGACCGACCCGCGCCGCACGGCACACCAGTGACGCCGGTGTCTCAGACATTGACTGACAGGTACAGCGACGCGCCCCGCCGGTTGATGAGCAGCAGCGTGCGCCGATCCTTCTTGATCTGCGCGGCCGCTTTCTCGAAATCCTTCACCGACGCGATCGGGTGCCGGTCGATTTCCCGGATCACGTCGCCCGGCTGCAGCCCGGCTCGGTCCGCCGCGCTATCCGGCTCGACGGCCGCGACGACCACGCCGGTCAACTTCGGATCGATCCCCAGGGCGCGGGCGGCCCGGGCGTCCAAGGGCTGGACATCGAGTCCGGCCAAGACCTGCGTCGCCTCGCCGTCGGCCCGCGCCACCTTGACGGCGCCCGGCTGCTCCCCGACGGTCACGGGCACCTGAATCTCTTTCCCCTGGCGGACGACCGTGATCGTCGCCTTCGAGCCGACCGGCGTGCCGGTCACCAGCCGCTGCAAGGCCGCTCCGTCCTCGACCGCCTTGCCCTGATAGCCGACGATCACATCGCCTTGCGTGAGTCCCGCCCGCTCGGCCGGACTGTCCTCCGCCACATCGCTGACGAGCGCGCCCTTGGCCGACGCCAGGTCGAAGGACTTGGCGATATCTGGCGTGACTTCCTGGATGTTGACGCCCAGATAGCCCCGAACCACCTTCCCCGTCGCCAGCAGGCTCTCGACGACCGGCTTGGCCATCGTGGCCGGCACGGCAAAGCCGACGCCCTGGAAGCCGCCGTTCTGCGAGAGGATCGCCGTGTTGATCCCGACCAGCCGACCCGCCGTGTCGATCAGGGCGCCGCCGGAATTGCCGGGGTTGATCGCCGCGTCCGTCTGGATGAAGTCTTCATATTGGGTGATGCCCATATGGCCCCGCCCCAGGCCGCTCACGATGCCCAACGTCACCGTGGAGTTCAGCCCGAAGGGATTGCCGACCGCCAGCACATATTCGCCGACCTGTAGTGTCGAGGAATCGCCCCACGGCACGAAGGGCAGGTCGCGCGCCTCGATCTTCACCACGGCCAGGTCGGTCTTGGGATCGATGCCGACGACCGTGCCCGTGAATTCCCGCTTGTCCGGCAGCGTCACAGTCACCTCGCGCGCACCGTCCACGACATGGTTGTTGGTCACGATGGAGCCGTCCGGCGTCACGATGACTCCGGACCCGACCCCGCCCCTGTGGCCGCCATGCCCGTGCCGTTCTTCCGGCCCGCCGAAAAATTCCTCCATGCGGTCGCGCGGCCCCCGATCCGAGACGGTCCGGGGCACCGTGATGTTGACGACCGCCGGCGTAACGGCCTTGGCGATGGGTGCGAATCCGCCTGTCGCACCGGGAGCGAGCCCCGGCGTCGGCGAGGCAAAGGCTGCGGCCGGGGTCAGCGCGGCCGGGCCTTGATGCTCGGCGGAATAGCCGCCGGCCCAGAAGGCCACGGCGGCCAGGAGCACGGCACCGACGAGCGTGGTCGATGGAATGAAAGACGAATACATGGGTTTCATCGCTGTTCCCTCCTTTTGATTTCTGCGAGGTACCTGGGCCGGCCTCGCTTGAGCAGGAGAATACCAGCGGGGTTTTAGAGGGACATTAAGGACGGATTAGAAGTTTTTAACCGGACGGGGTCGAGAGGGGAAGGATCACGGTGAACTGCGAACCCTCGTTGAGGCGGCTCTCCAGCTCGATGCGGCCCTGATGGATGGCGGCGATCCACTGGCAAATGGCCAGGCCCAAACCCGTGCCTTGCTTGGCATGGGTGCGGGCCGCGTCGGTTCGGTAAAACCGCTCGAAGATGCGGCCTTGGTCTTCCGGCGCGATGCCGATGCCCGCATCCTTCACCGACAGGCGGGCTTCGCCGTCGCGCCGCGTCAACGCCATCTCGACGGTTCCCCCCTCGTGGGAATATTTGATCGCGTTCTCCACGAGATTCAGGATCAGTTCGCGCAGCCGCAACTCGTCGCCCTGCACCGTGACCGGCTCGCTCGTCGTAGCCGCCACGTGGACGTGGCGGTCCTGCCCCAGGACGGCCGCGTGCGACCGGATGTCTTCGACCAGGGCGTCGAGGCGGACCGGCACCGCCGCCAGCTTCACCTCGCCCAGATCGGCGCGGGCGAGGAACAACAGGTCGTCGATGATCTGGCTCATGCGGTCGATCTCTTCCAGATTGCTCTCCAGCACGAGCCGGTAGTCTTCGGCCGCGCGCGGTCGGCGCAGCGCCAAGTCCGTCTCCCCTTTCATCACGGTCAGCGGGGTCCTCAGCTCGTGCGACGCGTCGGCGCTGAAGCGCCGCACCTGCTGGAACGAGGCGTCCAGACGGGCGATCATGTCGTTGAAGGTTGCGACGAGCCGCCCGATCTCGTCGGGCGACGGGGGGGCGGCCAGACGTTGACTGAGATCGCCGGCGGCGATGCGTTGCGCCGCCACGGTGACGGCTTCGACGGGCTTCAGCGCCCGTCCCGCGAGAAACCACCCGCCGACGAGGGCCACGCCCAGCATCAGGGGCACGGCCAGGGCGAAGACGGCCAGCAGGCGCCGGAGCACGTGCTCCACGGGGCGGAGGGACGTGCCGACCTGCACGACATTGACGAGATCGGCGCCCTGCCGGATGGGCACGGAGAGCAGCCGGATCGGGGATTCGCCGCGGAACTTGGCCGACTCGAAGGTGGCGTCTCCGGCAAAGGCCGCCTCCAACGCCGTCCGGCTGAGGGGAATATCGTGCCGCCGCACGTTGGGCGACTGGATCGTGACTTTGCCGGCCGGGCTGAAAATCTGGAAAAATTTATCCAGCACCGCCAGCTCGGGAAACTCCGACGCGAGATCCTCGAAGGGCAGGGCCGGGCCGAGCCGATGATGTTCCAAGGCCTTGACCGCGGCGAGTGCGGCCTGTTCCAGCGACCGGTCTACCTGGTCGCGCAGATCTTGCGCCATCACCCAGTACAGGACGACGGCGAACAGCACGAGCCCCGCAGCAAGGGCCGAGCCGTACCAGAGCGAGAGGCGGACCCGCAGCGTCACGGCTCCTCCGCCTTGAGCGTATAGCCGCTCCCGCGCACCGTGTGGATGAGCTTCCGCTCGTGGTCGCGGTCGATCTTGTTCCGCAAATAATTGACATACACGTCGATCACGTTGGTGAAGGTGTCGAAGTCCAGGTTCCACACGTGCTCGGCGATCATCGGGCGCGTGAGCACGCGGCCGCTGTTGCGCATGAAGTATTCCAGCAAGGCGTATTCCTTCGTCGTCAGATCGATCCGCTTGCCCGCGCGCGTCACCTCGCGCGTCGCCGGATTCACGATCAAGTCGTCCACTTGCAGCAGGCCGGCGGCCTCTCCGGTGCCGCGGCGCAGCAGGGCGCGGACTCGGGCCAAGAGTTCGTCGATGGCGAAGGGCTTGGTGAGATAATCGTCCGCGCCCGCATCCAGGCCCGTGACCTTTTGATCGACCTTCGAGAGGGCCGTGAGCAACAGGACCGGCGCCTTGACCTTGGCCTTGCGGAGTTCCTTCAGCACCTCGAGGCCGCTGAGCGCGGGCAGCATGATGTCCAGGATGATCAGGTCGTAGGCGCCGCTCCCGCCCAAGTCCAGGCCGGCCTGGCCGTCGGCGCAGAGGTCCACGGCGTAGCTTTCTTCTTCCAGCGCGCGCCGGATGAAGGAGGCGACTTTGGTTTCGTCTTCGACGACCAGGATGCGCATAGTCGGCTGCTGAAAATGCCTCCCGACTTCGTTCTCAGTCGCTCGAGCCCCTCAACGTACCGTCGAGTACGCCTCGGGGTTCTCGCTCCCTGCGGCCTCGTCGGCTAGCCATTTTGAGCAGCCTGCCGGACAAGGCCGATTCACTTCGGTGGAAATCTCGTGATCGTGACCGGCGCGTAGGTCAGCTTCGGGCCGTCGGGAGTCCTGTCGGCCAGCGAATGCTTGAGCCAGTCGGCGTCGTTGCGGGCCGAGAAGTCCGAGCGGTAGTGGGCGCCGCGGCTTTCTTCCCGCGCCAGCGCCGCGACGGCGATCGTCTCGGCCACGTCCAGGAGCGAGTCCACCTCCAGCGCCTGGATCAAATCCGTGTTGAAGACCTGCCCGCGATCGTGCAGCACGAGCCGGGCAGCCCGCTGCCGGAGGTCCCGCACCCCCTCGACCGCTGTTGTCATCGACTCCTTCGTCCGGAAGATGCCCAAATTCAGGCTCATCAAGCGGCCGAGTTCCTCACGCAACTGCCAGGCCCGCTCCCCGTGGCGCCGCGACAGCAAGTCCGCAAGGCGAGCCTCTTGGCGGCGAAGCGTGGCATCGGGGAGCGAACGAGGTGCAACCTGATCGGCGTAGTCCGCCGCCCGCAGGCCGGTGCGCCGCCCGAAAACGATCGTCTCCAGCAGCGAATTGCCGCCCAATCGGTTGGCGCCGTGGACACTGACGCAGGCGCATTCGCCCGCCGCATAGAGGCCGGTCACGGCCGTTTCGCCCCAGACGGTCGTCCGCACCCCGCCCATCTGATAGTGGGCGCCGGGCCGAATGGGAATGGGGCTCTCCACCGGATCGACGCCGGCGAATTCCATTGCCAGTTGCCGGATTTGCGGCAACCGCTCCTGTATCTTGGCCTTGCCCAGATGCCGCAGGTCCAGCAGGACACAGCCGTCGACCCCGCGGCCTTCAAGGATCTCCCGCCCGATCGCCAGCGACACGGTGGAGCGGGTGGCCAGTTCCATCTGTTCCGGCGCGTAGCGCGCCATGAACCGCTCCCCAAGCGTGTTCAGCAAATAGGCCCCTTCGCCCCTCGCCCCTTCCGTGATGAGGATGCCCGTGTCCTTCAAGGTCGTCGGATGGAACTGCACGAATTCCATGTCCATGAGCGGCGCGCCGGCCCGATAGGCCAAGGCCATGCCGTCGCCGGTGTTGATGACGGCGTTCGTACTGGTCAAAAACACCCGCCCGCTCCCGCCGGTCGCCAGGATCACCGCCTTCGCACCGACGGCCTGCAGGCCGCCCTTCACCATGTCCCAGGCGACGACCCCCCGACAGATCCCCTCTTCCACGATCAGCGCCGTCGCATACCATTCCTCGTAGACGGCCACATGGTGCTTCAAAAGTTGCTCGTACATCGTGTGCAAGAGCGCGTGCCCCGTGCGATCGGCGGCATAACAGGTGCGGACGGCGCCAGCGCCGCCGAAGGGGCGCTGCGCGATGCGGCCCTGCTCGTCCCGGCTGAAGACGACGCCCATCCGTTCCAATTCCAGGATATCGCCCGGCGCTTCTTGGCACATGGCCTCGATGGCGTCCTGGTCGCCGAGATACTGGCCCCCCTTCGCCGTATCGTAGGCGTGGATCTCCCACGAGTCGTTCTCCCCAAACGCAGCATTGATGCCGCCTTGGGCTGCGACGGAATGGCTGCGGACCGGATGGACTTTGGAGAGTACGGCCACGTCGAGGTGCGGCCGGTGCGCGAGCGCCGCCAGCGCGGCCCGCATGCCGGCAAGCCCGGCGCCGACGATCAGCACGTCGTGCACTCTCATGGGGCGGGCCGGACCGTTCTGTGCCGCATCCGTTCGTAGCCCTCACGTGGAAAGCCGGTGCGCATGGCTCCTATCAATGCCAAAGTTCGGCCCATTACGCAAGCTGCACGAGCCGCCGAAGGCCCTCGGAAACCGGAGCAAAGACCTGATGCATCGCCGGGAAAATTTGTGGTATAGACACAAGAGGCCGGGCAACGCGCCATCGACCATCCGCACGATTCGGGAGTGCATGACGCCATGAGCGGGAACGATCTCTTTCAACCCACCGACACGTTTCTTCACCGGCACCTCGGGCCCACCGATGCCGACGTCCAGGAGATGCTGGCGACGCTCGGCCTGACCTCGCTCGACGCCCTGGCCGACGCGGTCATCCCGGCCGACATCCGGCTCCAGCGGCCGCTGGCCCTGGGGAACCCGCGCGGCGAGCACGACGTGCTGGCGGACCTTCGGGAATTGGCGGGCCGCAACCGCGTCGCTCGCTCCTTTATCGGGCTGGGCTACTACGACTGCATCACTCCCCCGGTGATTCTCCGCAACGTCTTGGAAAATCCCGGCTGGTACACGGCCTACACGCCCTACCAGGCGGAAATCGCGCAGGGCCGCTTGGAGGCCCTGGTGAATTTTCAGACGATGGTCTCGGACCTGACCGGCCTGCCGATCGCCAATGCCTCGCTCCTGGACGAAGCCACGGCTGCCGCCGAGGCCATGACCATGTGCTGGCGCATCGCACACCACGAAGGCCGCGGGACACGCCACGAGTTTTTCGTTTCGACTCATTGCCATCCCCAGACCATCGCCGTGATGCAGACGCGGGCCGAACCCCTCGGCATCGTCCTCCGCGTCGGCCGGCCGGAAGACTGGGCCTTCGCCGGCGACACCTGCTTCGGCCTCCTGCTCCAATATCCGGCGACCGACGGCTCGCTCCACGACCCTGCGGACCTGCTCGCGAAGGCCCGCCAGGCCCAGGTCATGACGGTGATGGCCACGGATCTCCTCGCGCTGACGCTCGTGAAATCGCCCGGCGAGTGGGGCGCCGACATCGCCGTCGGATCGGCGCAACGGTTCGGCGTGCCGCTGGGGTTCGGCGGCCCGCACGCCGCGTTTCTCGCCTGCCGGCAGGACCATGTCCGGCAGTTGCCCGGACGCCTGATCGGATTGTCGAAGGACGCGAACGGCCGGCCGGCCTACCGCATGGCCCTGGCCACGCGCGAGCAACACATCCGCCGGGAAAAGGCGACGAGCAACATCTGCACGGCCCAGGTGCTCCTCGCCGTCATGGCCGGCCTGTACGCGATCTACCACGGGCCGGACGGGCTCAAGCGGATCGCGCAACGGGTCCACGGGCTGGCCTCCGTTCTCAAAGAAGGGCTGACGCGCCTCGGCTTCACTACCGGGACCGCGCCGTTTTTCGATACGGTCTCGGTGCATCTGCCGAAAGCGCAGGCCACGGCCGTCGTGGCGCGCGCCGCCCAGCGGCAGATCAATCTGGCCAGGCTGGCGGACGAGACGATCGGTATCTCGCTCGACGAACCGACGACCGAGCGCGAGCTGACGGCCCTGCTGGAAATTTTCGCCGGCGACCGGCCGCTGGCTTTCTCGCTCCGGGACCTGGCCGCAGCCGTGCAACCGGACCTACCCGCGCCCTTCGCGCGCACCGGCAAGTACCTGACGCAAGAAGTATTCAACCGCTACCACGCGGAACACGAAATGCTCCGGTACATCGCGCGGCTCCAGGCCAAAGACCTGTCGCTCGTCCATTCGATGATCCCGCTCGGCTCCTGCACGATGAAGCTGAACGCGACGACGGAAATGCTCCCCGTGACCTGGCCGGAGTTCGGCCGCCTGCACCCCTTCGCCCCGCCGGACCAAACGGCCGGCTATGCGGAGTTGTGCCGGCAATTGGAAGCGTGGCTGGCGGACATGACGGGATTCGCCGCCATCTCGCTCCAACCCAACGCCGGCTCGCAGGGGGAATATGCGGGGCTCCTCGTCCTGCGCGCCTATCACCGAGATCGGGGCCAAGGGCACCGCGACGTCTGCCTCATTCCCACGTCGGCTCACGGCACGAATCCCGCCAGCGCCGTCATGGCCGGCTTCACGGTCGTCCCCGTCGCCTGCGACGGCCAGGGCAACGTGGACTTGGCGGACTTGGAGGCCAAAGCCGCCCAACAGCAAGACCGGCTGGCGGCGCTCATGCTCACCTATCCCTCGACGCA